>MTLC01002369.1_pt1 | contig 35086 bp, 23 predicted proteins | sample 1982451 | NCBI WGS metagenome assembly MTLC01 (sample SAMN05710165, study PRJNA340218) | biofilm metagenome | isolation source: sample SPH anode biofilm adapted to +100 mV | place: USA | collected 2012-02-03 | reverse complement strand
AGGGAGAGGATAGGGAGAGGATAGGGAGAGGATAGGGAGAGGATAGGGAGAGGCATAAGAGGAGAACAGGAGGGGAACAGGAAAAGATAGATAGATCAAGGGATACAGGGAGATGAACGGGACGAGTAAAAGTTATACGAGAGACATAAGCAAACATAAGAGAACATAAGAGCGTCATAAGAGAGATATAAGAGGGATATAAGAGGGATGCTTTAGAGGTGTTGAATGTCAGAGAGTTGGAAGCATGACTATTTGTGGCGAGAAGAGGGGTAGTTAAGATTTCGTCACACCTATACAAAAACAAGCTTTTGATGGAGGAGTTATATGTAAGTCGGCTTACCGCTAATTCGTACTTAATCAATTAGAATAATGGGGATTAGTTGTAGAATTGAAGTTGTAGCGTGAAAATTTTTATCTTAATGAGAAGTTGTTTAATCTATTTATCAGGGCTTTTCATTTGGATATTGAGAAGATAGACTCCAAAGATTCTAATGGATGATTTAAAAAAAATGGCAGGATCTATACATGATAAGTTTGTCATGTATAGAAAAGTGGCAAAATCTATGCATGATAAGTTTGTCAAGTAAAGGAAAGTGTCAAAATCTCGTCAGGATATAAAAAATGATAGTAAGAATATGAACAGAGATTATATCAAAACCGATGAGAAAAACTGCGTTGAAGATTCTTTCTTGTTACACTTTCAGGCAATTGAAAAGTTACTGAAATGCACTCTTTTGTGATGTCAGCCTATTGGGTGTAATCATGTTATTACTAATAAAGCTATTACTAGTACATATCGATTAAATACTAGCCCCCGGCAACAGGTTGTCTGCATAGTATATTAACGGCGACTCTATGAAGATTGGGAATGCAACCCGATACTAATTTTAAGAGAATGTTTGGAATTATGCAAAACAAACATTATGTTTACACTGCATAATAATTGTTAGGGTATGAATTTCGTTGTTAGACAAGAGGAAAGTAAGAGGCTTCGGCAGGTGTTAAGTGTGGATAAATCCACATTTACAGTTGTATATGGTCGAAGGCGTTTGGGGAAGTCTACCTTGATTACCAGATCGTTGAATGATAATGATGTTTATTATTTGGCAGACCAAACAGATGCTATCTTACAACGAGAGATATTGGCAAAAATGGTAGCTGTTATCATTCCCGGATTTGATAAAGTGATATATCCTAATTGGAGTGCCTTTTTCGATACACTAAACGAGCGTACAACACAAAAGTTTACATTGTGTATTGACGAGTTCCCCTATCTCGTAGGGAGTAGTCCTGATCTGCCATCTATTATTCAAAACAAATTAGATTCAAAGCGGTTGAAGTTCAACTTAGTGGTTTGTGGCTCATCTCAACAATTGATGTACGGATTAGTTCTTGATGCTACATCACCACTATATGGACGTGCTGATGCCATATTAAAGATTACACCTATCAAAGTACCATATCTTCAGGAGGCTCTTGGTTTATCGTCGCTTGAAGCAATCGAGGAGTATGCTGTATGGGGTGGTGTGCCACGTTACTGGGAACTCCGAGAGGGATATGATAATCTTAGAGAGGCAATTCAGAGTAATATATTATCAGTCAATGGAACGCTGTATGAAGAGCCTCTGAAACTTTTTAAGGATGATATTAATGATATTGTAAAGACCTCTACAATAATGTCATACGTTGGAGCAGGTGCCCATCGTTTGTCAGAAATAGCAGGCAGGAGTGGCGAGATTGCAACCAATTTGTCGAGGCCGCTTGCCAAACTAATATCGCTGGGTTACTTGACCAAAGAGATTCCATTCGGTGAAAATGAGAAAAATTCAAAAAGGAGTCTTTACAAGATAAGCGACCCATTTATGAATTTTTACTTTCAGTTTATAATTCCTAATCGCTCATTCATTGAAATTGGGCGAATAGCGCCGATACTATCTAACATTGACGACCATTTCTCAGATTACGTAGGCGATTATTGGGAAAAACTCTGTCGTGAGACTGTTTCAGGAAATGAGATTGATGGCGTAACTTATGGTATTGCACGACGTTGGTGGGGTAATGTATCGAGAGATGAACGAGTCGAAATAGATGTGGTTGCTGAGTCGTTGGATAAAAAATACCTTCTTGTTGGTGAATGCAAATGGAGCGCAAAAGAGAACAGCGATCGCTTATTGATTGAGTTGAAAAAAAAGGCAGAAAAACTGCCATTTTCTAAAGGTCATGCTATTATTCCTAAGTTATTCCTCAAAACCAGTCCCACGGGAACAATGGAGAATGTTATGCTACCCGATGATGTCATGATGTATCAATAGATTAATAAGGCGACTAACCGTGTTAAATATCTTCAAAGAGAGGACGAAACAGTAGATGTTGAACAGTGCGACATTAATGCCGAGTTTGAGGAGATGACTAACTCATAAACTTTTTGCAGATCAAGGAAGCTATTGAGTATTTGGTGGCAAACCAACCTGCCCCATGATTCAGATTCAACCGTCGTCACCTGTTTTGGGAGGCAAGAGGTAGCAGAAAAACGGTATAATCCAAATGTCATGATGGACTCACTTGATTTTGAAGAGCGATCGTTTCTTACTACATTTGATAGGTTATTAGTCAAATATGAGAGGCGTTAATCATTCGAAGACGATGTATCGCGTTTATGCGAATATGTTTTCAACCGGCAAATTCAAACAATTGGTTGAAGAAGCAGATGTATCATATTTGGTAACGAATTATTTAAAATTTGCGTTTGATAGTGGTGTCCGCCTTAAAACTGTTGGCGACTTTTATAAGTATATGTACAATGCCTTAATGTTGAACTACAGAAATGAATATGTTTATAAAAATCTCATTATCAACAAAATTCTTCTTGGTCGTCATAATCTTAATACTACAACAGCTTTAAGTGAATTTAGGATAGGAAAGTCTGTTGCCGACTTAGTTTTACTTAACGGGACAAGTAAAGTTTATGAAATCAAAACGGAGTTAGACACCCAGTACAGACTTGAAAAACAGTTATATGACTATAAGAAAGTATTTGAACAGATATATATTGTTACTCATATAAGCCTCGCTGATAAATTCTCGAAACTTACCGATGACAGGATTGGGGTTCTTGCATTAACAGAAACTAAGACATTGAGTGTTTTTAGAGAAGCAAGAAGATGCATAGATTTATTCGATAGTAATGCAATGATTAAATGTTTGAGAAAGCAGGAGTACACCAAAATCATTAAGCAGTACTACGGGGAGGTGCCAATTACGAGTCAGGTAAACTATTATTCAGTTTGCAAAGAATGGTTTGCAAAGATTCCGTTGGAAGTATTACATCGGATGGTAATGGGAGAGTTAAAGCAAAGAACCATTAAAGAGAAGGATTGTTTTAGTTCTGATATCACAGCCCCGCCGGAACTGAAATATCTTCTCTGGACACTTGATTTCAATGTGGATAGTTATGAAAGATTGAAGAAAATGTTGAATTTGGAACTATCTTTGACAAGTTAACCATGAAAAAATTAGCATATTATGGTTTATTATCCCTATATCCGTGGTAAGCAATTTGAGTTCATTTTCTTGGGAGGATGTGTGCTTTTATTGACAACAAGAGTATTATCTTATCAATCATTGACCTATTTATGTGATTAATTCAACAAGATAGATGCTATTCGACATAAGGTAGGGAACAAAAACAAACGTATTTCAAGGGTTGAAGGTTTATAGTTGTAAGAGGGAATTACAAAGAACTTAGTACTTTCTCAGGCGTATTAAAAGATGAAACTGTTACAGCATACGTATAAGAGGGCGTGGATAGTATACAGAATACTCCTGAATTTGAAGAGCTAAGATTTTTTTGGAAAGTTGAATGCAAAAAAAAACGTTGATTCGGGTTCAACGTTTAAAACCTTTGTAGATTCCCTACCAAGGGTAAAGAACAAAGCAAAGATAATACAGCTGTGCTGATTAGTTCAAATCTGTAATAAAAGATGTGTTAAAATTACCGAAATGATTGAACCTATTGAATAATTTGGATTCTTTCGTACCAATGTGTTATATGGTATTACGTATGACTGACTCGAATTTGAATTCGATGTGATCTGTTTTCAATCTATTTTACCAATGACATGATCGTTTGTAATCACGTTATTACTAATAAAGTTATTACTAAGGCAAATCGATTAAATACTAGCCTTCGGCAGCAGGTTGTATTGTCGTATCTGTTGGGTAAACGTAAAAAAGAAAAAGTCTAATTGATTTCTGTTCAATTAGACTTTTATCTTACAATCGTACCCGGAGCCGGGATCGAACCGGCACGGGAATTACCCCATTGGTTTTTGAGACCAACGCGTCTACCTGTTCCGCCATCCGGGCATTTGATTCAAAGAGCCTTTGCAAAAGCAAAGAGGGGGCAAAGGTAATTAAATCTCTTGAACCTGCCAAAAGTTTCCTTTTTCTTTTTAAGAATCAGACTAGCAACTCACTTTTTCAAAAAAAAGAGCCGTTTTGTTGGAATTCTACGCAAAAAAAGGAGTAATTTTGCGGGTAATTACGCTAAAGGGACTTAATACTCTCATAATCATGGCAAAAACTAAGGTAAATATCTTTTCGGGTCGTTCTTCCCGTTATCTGGCCGAAAAGATAGCAACCGCATACGGGCAGGAACTAGGCAGAGTCTCTATCTCTACTTTCAGTGACGGCGAGTTTCAACCCTCCTTTGAAGATACAGTACGTGGAAATGACCTGTTCTTAATTCAAAGTACTTTCCCTCCGGTCGATAATTTGTTTGAGCTTCTACTCATGATTGATGCGGCAAAAAGAGCTTCTGCTAAAAGAATCATTGCCGTTATCCCATATTTTGGCTTTGCTCGCCAAGACCGTAAAGATAAACCCAGGGTCTCGATAGGGGCAAAGCTTGTTACCGACCTTCTCACCGCAGCCGGTGTAAATCGCATAGTCACCATGGATCTACATTCTGATCAGATCCAGGGGTTCTTCAACCTACCGGTTGATCATCTGTATGCAAGCTCTCTGTTCGTTCCTCATCTGCAACGCCTGGCTCTTCCTAACCTCGCAATGGCCTCGCCTGATACTGGTGGAACAAAAAGAGCAGCCGCCTATGCTAAATTCCTTAACACCGAGTTGGTCATCTGCTTTAAACAGAGATCAAAAGCAAATCAGGTAGATAAAATGACCGTCATCGGTGATGTAGAAGGCCGTGATATCGTTCTTGTTGATGATATTATTGATACCGCAGGTACCATCTGCAAAGCAGCCGATATGATGATGGATCAGGGCGCTAACAGCGTTCGCGCCCTCTGCACCCACCCGGTCTTCTCAGGCAGTGCTTATGAGAAAATACATAACTCATCACTCACCGAGGTTTTTGTTACCGATACAATCCCTCAACAAGAGACTGATAAGATTAAAGTTATCTCTACAGCTACTATCTTTGCTGATGTAATTACCCGTGTACATAAATACAAATCCATCAGCTCACATTTCGATTTTACAACTCAGGTTTAAGCCTGAAAAGATATACCTGACCCAGTCAGGCCATTTATTAACTAAATAATTCAAATACCATGAAAGTCATTTCTATGAGCGGTTCTCCTCGCGAGAACGTAGGGAAGAAAGACGCTAAGGCTTACCGTCGTGCTGGTTTAATTCCTGCCGTTCTTTATGGCGGTTCAGAGCAAAAGATGCTTCTTCTCAGTGTTGAGGAGGTTGAAGCAGCAATTATCACTCCGGTTGTTTATCTTATCGATCTTTCATTAGAGGGTAAGAAATATCAATGTGTTGTGAAAGATCTTCAATCACATCCTGTAACAGATGAGATCATTCACCTTGATCTTCTTGAAGTTCTTCCTGAGAAGCCTATCACTATTAGTCTTCCTTTGAACCTTAACGGTACACCTAAAGGCGTACTTCAAGGTGGTAAGCTGGTTAAGAAATTCCGTAAACTGAAAGTTAAAGGTTTGGCAGCTAACCTACCTGCAACTATTGAGGTTAATATTTCAAAGCTTGATGTTAACGAATTCCTTTACGTTCGCGACATTCAACTTGACAATATCCAGATCTTAGACCTTCCTAATGCTGTTGTTGCCGGTGTTAAATCAACCCGCAGCACTGCTACCGAAGCTGCTCCTACCGGAAAGAAATAATCTTTTCATCTGTATAAAAAAGGGGTTACCTCAACTTGCTTGGGTAACCCTTTCTTTTTAACAAATAGATTTTAAAATGAAGTATCTAATCGCCGGACTGGGTAATATTGGTGATGAATATGCCGGTACTCGTCATAATATCGGATTTGATATAGTTGATGCTATCGCCGCTGAGGGGAATGCCACCTTTGCATCTGATCGTTATGCATCAGTGGCTCGTGTTAAATTTAAAGGGAGGATTTTAGTCCTGATCAAACCCGCTACTTATATGAATCTTAGTGGTAAAGCGGTTAGATATTGGCTTGAAAAAGAGGGGATAGAAAAGGAGAATCTTTTGGTAATTTATGATGACAAAGACATCCCAACCGGAGCTATCAGAATGCGTGGGAAGGGTAGTGGAGGCAGCCATAATGGCATAAACCATATTATAGAAACCCTTAATACCGATGAGTTTCCTCGTCTTCGTGTCGGGATAGGAAATGATTATGCTAAGGGTTATCAGGTGGATTTTGTTCTGGGCAAATGGACTTCAGAGGAGAAAGAGGTGCTTATTCCAAGATTTAAGGTCATTATTGATGCAGTAAAGGCATTTACGACCCTTGGAGCCAGTAGGGCAATGAATCTGTACAACAATAAATAAAAAGTGTTGAAGTAAAGAAAAAGAGGAGATTCTCAGTTAAGAGAATCTCCTCTTTTTTTTAGGTTAGGTAAGAGCTCTATTTGGCAGATCCGACTACTTCGAGAGCCTTACGGGTAGCCTCTTGAATAGGCTTGATGCTGATTGGTCCGCCAACGGCACGACGCATCCACTCTTGAGGAACCAGGCGCCCCATGCTATAGATGCGGGTCACCTCGGTAGCAAAGTCTTTTCCTGAAAGGTACTGTTCGATTTGGAAATCAATAAGGTGACCAATAGGATAGGCTGACAGATAGAGCGGTGCATCGATCATGTGTGAGTAAACAGCCAGGATGGTTTGGTCTTTTACACCAAAGACAGGTGCATAATATTTATTCCAAACATCTTTTGCAATGACCATAACCTGATCACGTAATTGAGCTGCAGTGGCATTTGGGTTCTCATAGAGCCATTTCCAAACTGCCATATCAACCAGAGATACACCCATGATTTCATAGTTTGCCCAGAAGTTATCGAGAGCTTCAAGACTCTCCTTCTCAGGATTAGTCTCTTGCATTCCTAAAAGCATCAGATCCCTTTTTTGGAAGATAAAAGCCAGGGCCTCGGTAAAGGCAGTATTGGGAACACCGTTCATCATATAATCACTGACCCTGTGAAGACTGAGCGTTTGCTCGACGTTGTGACCAAATTCATGGACCGCAATATTGTAACCCTTATAATCCATTCCGGTAGCGGCGATACGGGTGCGTAGACGAGCCTTATCACTTTTCATCATGGCACCAAGAGCATGGCCGGCACCTCTTGAAGCATCAACCTGAACATTAGAGGTAATAAAAGCAGCCTCTTCCGGTTTAAATCCAAGTTTCAGAAGGATATTGGGTAGATCAGCCTGAACGGCAGCGGTGTTAGGATACTTTGCACGGGTTACACCATCGAGTTTCTCCTGAGGTATACCGCTTCTTGATTTAAAGCCATCATACCAGATATCGAATGGTTGCAGAGGGCGACCCAGGCGTTGGCTAATGAGGGCACCTACTTTAGCAACCAAAGGATCGCTGACAAAGTCGGTGAATAGTTTTTCAACCTCAGGTTGAGAGATCTCCATCTCACCGTCGAACTTTCTTTGGATATAGGTTGGAGCCTGAGGGAAGTATGGATCCTGAGCTTTAAGAGATTGAAAAACGCCAAGCAGATGAGCGTATCTTCCGTCAGTTTCAGCGTTGGCAGTAACCTTTTTTCCCTCCTTCATGATCTCATTGGTATAAGGATTCCATGAGAAGGTACCCTGATTGATCACCTCTTTTGGGATAGACTGATCGATTATGCGTTGCATAACCTGGTAGATCATCTTCTGTTTTTCGAGGCCACCTTCGGTATTGTAATTAGATTTTAGTTCATCTCTCAAGCCCCAGTGGGTGATAAGCTTCATTCCTTCGGGGAAAAGAGATTTACCCTTTTCGTCCACCAGTTTATCCATGAAGATGTTATAGCCGGAGATGTAGGTATCAGCTTGAGTCATCACTTCCGAGGCCTTCAGGTTAAGGGCAGCAGGAACCCTGGCGGTAAAGACATCGCCCATACGAGCATAAGCCCATTGTCTTGATGACCACTTTTCAGCCATTTCACTCTTTTGAGCCAGAGTGAAATTAGGGAAGTTTAAGATGGTGATGAAGGCCAGTTTATTGCTATAAAGATCATTGGCCAGATTAGCCGAGGGACTATATCCGCCAAACATCTCATCAATCGGGGTAACGGGTCCGTTATCAAGATGAAGCGGGAGCATAAGTTCAGTGCTCATCTTATTAAAATTACCCCAGAGCACTTCGAATCCACGTTGAAGAGAGAGGAAAAGAGTGTCTCTACTTTCGGGAGTTGACTTGAAATTTGCAAGACAGAAAGCCTCATAATCGCTGGCAGAGCCATCCTGAGGTTGCCAGAGAGCAGCCACTTGTATAGCACCTGCTTTAAAAGCATCGTGGTTTGCCTGGCCAAATTGAGCATCTGCTTTGACAACGAGCTGGTCAATGGCCTCTTGATCAATAGATCCTCCTTGTTGTCGGTTTTGTGGTGATTTACATCCCATCATGGTTAAAAGAGCTAATCCAAAGATGATTGCTTTAGTCTTCATGTGTTAATAATTTGGTTTTGCTCACTGAAGAGAGATGCTCTGAATAAAATAGGGATAAACAAGCTTGGTACAGAGAAAATCAACTTCATTGAACGATCAGAGTTAATGGTTGGTTTTAATGGTTTGCTTTGGATAAAGATTTGATGTTAAAAGAAATCTTCGCAGTGTGTAAAGGTAGAAAAAACATCTATTTCCTTGAATAGTAGCTTTTCAAAGTAATATGTTGTCACGTATCTCTGAAGTAAAATACTGTGAAATGTGCATCATTATTTGTACTTTTGCAAGTTTTTAGTATAGAACCCTAAAATTATCTTAAAAGAATACGATGGATAAGCGTTATCGCGAATACCGGAATTTAAATCTTACGGAGATCGCCCGTGAGATATCAGAGATGTGGCAAGATCAGGATGTTTTTCAGAAAAGCCTTGATTTACGTCGCAATAGCAAGCCTTTTATATTTTATGAAGGACCACCTTCAGCTAATGGTACACCGGGTATTCACCATGTAATGGCTCGTAGTATTAAAGATATTTTTTGCAGATATAAAACTCAGAAGGGTTTCTATGTTGAGCGTAAGGCGGGTTGGGACACACATGGTTTGCCTGTTGAGATCGGCGTTGAGAAGATGCTTGGAATCACAAAGGAGGCCATTGGTGATACCATTACCGTTGAAGAATACAATCGTCATTGCCGTACTGAGGTGATGCGTTACAAGGATATGTGGGACGACCTGACCCGCAGGATGGGTTATTGGGTTAACCTTGAAGATCCATATATCACCTTTGAGAACAAGTATATTGAGTCAATCTGGTGGCTTCTAAAAGAGCTATATAACAAGGGGCTTTTATATAAAGGCTTTACCATTCAACCTTATAGTCCCGCTGCAGGTACCGGGTTATCTACCCACGAGTTAAACCAGCCCGGCTGCTATAGGAATGTAAAAGACAATACCGTTGTAGCGCAGTTTTCAATTGTAAAAGATAAATCCTCTGAGAAGTTATTTAATAACCTACATGGGGAGCTATTCTTCCTGGCATGGACTACCACCCCTTGGACACTTCCTTCAAATACCGGTTTGGCAGTTGGGGCAAATATTACCTACGTCAAGGTAAAAACCTATAACCCCTATACGTTTGAGCCTATTACAGTTATACTGGCTAAAGACTTGGTTGGGAAATATTTCCCTGAGAAGAATGCTGAGTTAGTCCTTGCTGAGTATGAGGCAGGGCAGAAAGCTATTCCATTCGTTATTGAAGAGGAGTACAAAGGCAAAGAGCTAGAAGGAATTCGTTATGAGCAGTTAATGCCCTATGCTCTTCCCGAGACAGGCGATCCTTTTCGCGTGGTATTGGGTGATTTCGTTACCACAGAAGATGGAACAGGTATAGTACATATAGCTCCGAGTTTTGGTGCCGACGACTTTAAAGTGGGTCGTCAGTATGGACTTGGTTCATTGACCCTAGTTGACAAGCAGGGACGCTTTACCGAGGAGATGGGTGAGTTTGCCGGTCGTTTTGTAAAGCCTGAATATGACCCAACCTTTGACCCCAAGACCTCAGAAAGCATTGACATAGAGATAATCGTAAAGCTCAAGAAAGAGAACAGAGCTTTTAAGACTGAGAAATACGAGCACTCATACCCACATTGCTGGAGGACAGATAAGCCTATTTTATACTATCCGTTAGATTCATGGTTTATCAAGACTACAGAGTTTAGAGATCGGATGATAAAATCAAACAAGACGATCAATTGGAAACCGGAGTCTACCGGTACCGGTCGTTTTGGTAATTGGTTAGAAAACCTTGTTGACTGGAATCTATCCAGATCACGTTTCTGGGGAACACCACTTCCTGTTTGGAGAAGTGAAGATGGTACAGAAGAGATCTGCATTGGCTCAGTCGAAGAGCTCTATAACGAAATAGAGAAGGCGGTAAGTGCCGGTATTATGGCTAATAACCCCATGAAGGATTTTAAAGCCGGAGATTTCACATCAGGTAATTACAACAAATTCGATCTACATCGTCCGTTTGTTGATGACATTCATCTTGTTTCACCAACGGGGAAGGTAATGCATCGTGAGAGCGACCTGATTGACGTTTGGTTTGACTCAGGAGCGATGCCTTATGCTCAGTTCCATTATCCGTTTGAAAAGAAAGATGAGCTCAACAACTTCTTCCCGGCAGACTTCATTGCCGAGGGAGTTGACCAGACCCGTGGATGGTTCTTCACCCTTCATGCTATTGGAAACATGATATTTGATTCAGTGGCATTCAAGAATGTTGTATCAAATGGTCTTGTTTTAGATAAGAATGGCAACAAGATGTCGAAGAGGTTAGGCAATGCTGTTGATCCATTTGAGACCCTCGATAAGTTCGGTCCGGATGCCACACGTTGGTATATGATTACCAACTCACAGCCTTGGGATAATCTGAAGTTTGACATCAATGGTATAGGAGAAGTACAGAGAAAGCTCTTTGGTACACTTCATAATACCTACTCATTCTTCACCATGTATGCAAACATTGACGGATTCACATACAGTGAGCCGGATGTTGCATGGAATGATCGTCCTGAGTTGGATCGTTGGATTTTGTCAGAGTTGAATACTTTGATACGTCAGACAGATGAGTGTTATGAGGATTATGAGCCGACCCGTGCCGGTAGGTTAGTAGGTAATTTTGTAGATGAGCATCTGAGCAACTGGTATGTTAGACTCAGTCGTCGTCGTTTCTGGAAGGGAGATTATTCGAAAGATAAGATATCTGCTTATCAGACACTATACACCTGTCTGGAGACCCTATCGAGGATCATTGCACCGATTGCGCCTTTCTATGCAGATCGTCTATTCAATGATTTGAATGCAGTGACAGGCAGAGAGAGTGCACTATCAGTACATTTAACCGATTATCCTGTTGCTGATGTATCAATGATAGACAGTGCACTGGAGCAGCAGATGGAGTTGGCTCAGAAGGTTAGTTCTATGGTTTTATCACTTAGGAAGAAGAGTTTCTTAAGAGTAAGGCAGCCACTTCAGAAGATCATGATTCCTTTGAGTGATTCGACCCTGATTGGATATATTAACAACATCAGAGATATAATTCTTGGCGAGGTTAATGTCAAAGAGCTCGAGATAATGAGCGAAGACAATACCATGTTGGTTAAGAAAATAAAGGCTGATTTCAAGAAACTCGGGGCAAGATTAGGTAAGCAGATGAAGAGTGCTGCCAATGCAATTGCTGCATTTAATCAAGACCAGATCAGGGAGCTTGAAAGAGTAGGGCAGACTCAGATAGAGGCTGATGGAGTTACCATAGATATTCAGGCTGACGAGGTAGAGATTACGACAGAAGATATTCCGGGATGGGTAGTTGCCAGCGAAGGAAATATGACTGTTGCGCTTGATATCACAGTAACAGAGCTGCTAAGATTGGAAGGAATAGCCCGTGATCTGATTAATAGAATACAGAATGTAAGAAAAGAGAGCGGGTTGGAGGTTACTGACCGAATTAAAATAACTTTGCAGAACCAGCCTGAACTAATAAAAGCGGTAGAACAGAACTTCGAATACATCTGTAATGAAACACTTACAGATAACATTAATTGGTCAGACCAGACATCTGATTTAATTTGGCATGATGCCGAGATTGCGGATAACATCACGGCTAAACTGGCCATTCAGAAAAGTAAATAAACCCCTCAAAAAAAAGGAGGAACTATGGCCCAACAGGAAAACAAAACCAAGACACGCTACTCTGATGAGGAGTTAGAGGAGTTCCGTCAGATCATTCTTGACAAGTTAGGTAAAGCCCGGGAAGACCTTAAATTGCTAACCGATGCCTATACCAATGTTGAGGAGAATGGTACTAGCGACACCTCTCCTACCTTCAAAGTATTAGAAGAAGGGTATCAGGTTATGTCAAAAGAGGAGAATGGTAAGTTGGCTGCTCGTCAGCACAAGTTTATTACATCTCTTGAGAATGCATTGATTCGAATCGAAAATAAGTCTTATGGCATTTGTCGTGCTACGGGGCAACTTATCCCGAAAGAGCGATTAAGAATCGTGCCACATGCAACGCTGAGTATTGACGCAAAGCTCAATCAAAACGAGCCTAATAAATAGTAGAATTTAGTCGACAGACCGGATATGAATCTCTTCTGCAGGGTTGGAGGAGGTGATATGTTCGGTCTGTTTTAATATCGCCCGTAAATTGAAAAAAGTAGCTATCATTGTCTTAATAGTCCTGATTCTGGATCAAGCATTAAAGTTTTGGATTAAACTAAACATGTTCATTGGTCAGGAGTATAATATTTTCGGAAATTGGTTTATTATTCATTTCACAGAAAATGAAGGGATGGCCTTTGGCATGAAGTTAGGGGGAGACTGGGGAAAACTTGCCTTGAGCTTACTAAGAATCATTGCTGTGGGTTTAATAGGGTACTATTTGTATACCTTGACCACACGGAGAGTCAGACAGGGGGTTATTTTTGGGATATCCTTAATTTTTGCAGGCGCTATTGGGAATATTTTAGATTCAGCATTCTATGGGCTAATTTTTTCAGAATCGACCTATTACCAAATGGCAACACTCTTTCCGGAAGGAGGCGGTTATACAACCTTTTTGCATGGGAAAGTAGTTGATATGCTATATTTTCCGATCATTCAGACAACTCTTCCTTCATGGGTTCCATTATGGGGTGGGGAAGAGTTTCAATTCTTCAGACCAGTATTTAATTTAGCCGATTCGGCAATAACAGTAGGGGTATTTTGGTTATTGATCTTTGAGAGAAATTTTTTCTCATCAAATAAACAGAATTGATTTATCTGTGTTTATACAGGGTCGTGACCATGAATTGAAACGAAATATCGTTTAAAATAGAGGACGGATTCAAAAAATCATGTAAGTTTGTCACAGCGATAATTGCTCATTTCTATGCAAGCAAAACGAATTGGAACCATTTCCCAGATCATCGGACCAGTAATCGATGTTGTCTTTGAAAATGAAAAAGACCTGCCCGATATCTATGAGGCTCTGACAATCACCAGAGAAAACGGCGAAGAGTTGACAATTGAGTGTCAACAATTAATTGGAGAAAGTACTGTTAGAACTATTGCTATGGACTCGACCGATGGTCTTCGTCGTGGTATGCAGGTGGTTGCTAACGGAAATCCGATTTCTATGCCTGTTGGTGATGAGATTAGTGGCCGATTGTTTAATGTTGTCGGTAAAGCCATTGATGGGTTACCTGTTGTTAAGACAGAGAAAAGCTACCCCATTCACCGTGACCCGCCATCTTTTGAAAACCTGACTACAACCAAAGAGGTACTCTACACGGGTATTAAGGTAATCGACCTTATCGAGCCTTATGCTAAGGGAGGTAAAATTGGTCTGTTTGGTGGTGCCGGTGTTGGTAAGACGGTTATCATCATGGAGCTGATTAACAATATCGCAAAGGTATACTCCGGACAATCTGTTTTTGCAGGTGTTGGTGAGCGTACGCGTGAAGGTAATGACCTGCTTCGTGAGATGATTGAATCGGGTGTTATCAGATACGGTGAAGAGTTCTTTAAGGACATGGAAGCCGGCGGCTGGGACATCTCGAAAGTTGATAAGGAAGAGTTAGCTAAATCACAGGCAACCTTAGTTTTCGGTCAGATGAATGAACCTCCCGGAGCACGTGCACGTGTAGCGCTGAGTGGTCTGACACTTGCCGAGTATTATCGTGATGGTGATGAAAAGACCGGTGGTAGAGATATCTTGTTCTTTATTGATAATATTTTCCGTTTCACTCAAGCTGGTTCTGAGGTTTCTGCGCTCCTGGGTCGTATGCCTTCAGCCGTAGGTTATCAACCTACTCTGGCTACTGAGATGGGTATCATGCAAGAACGCATTACCTCTACAAAGAGGGGTTCAATTACGTCAGTTCAGGCAGTTTATGTGCCAGCCGATGACTTGACTGACCCTGCTCCTGCTACGACATTTACTCACCTTGATGCAACAACAGTATTGTCACGTAAGATCTCAGAGCTTGGAATTTATCCAGCTGTAGATCCTCTGGACTCAACGTCACGTATTCTTTCACCGGATGTTGTTGGTGAAGAACACTATCGTTGTGCACAACGTGTTAAGAATCTGCTTCAACGCTATAAAGAGCTTCAGGATATCATTGCAATTCTTGGTATGGATGAACTATCAGAGGATGATAAACTTGTCGTGCATCGTGCTCGTCGTGTTCAACGTTTCCTCTCTCAACCATTCCATGTTGCTGAACAGTTTACCAATATCCCCGGAACCATCGTTTCAATTGAAGATACCATAAAAGGTTTCAACATGATTATGAACGGTGAAGTTGACCAATATCCGGAAGCTGCATTCAACTTGGTAGGAACCATCGAAGATGCTATCGAGAAGGGTAAGAAGTTGATAGAAGAAAGTAAAGCCTAAGTATTATGACGCTTGAAATCATCACTCCTGATAAATCATTGTTTCGTGGCAATGAAATCTCATTGGTTCAGATGCCTGGCCTCGATGGCCTTTTTGAAGTGCTCGAAAATCATGCTCCAATGATTGCAGCTCTTAAAGAAGGGAAGATAAAGGTGGTTGACCAAAAAAATGAGACACAGTGGTTTGAAATAAAAGGCGGAATCGCTGAGATTTTAAACAATAAAGTGCTTGTCTTAGCCTCGTAATATTTTACACTTTAAAGAAAGGCCATTCCGGTATAGGAGTGGCCTTTCTTTTTTTAATTACCTCTGCTACAAGCTTTGGTTAGTAGCAAAAGAGAAAACCCGAAAGTCATTTTTTAGGGTGAAAGAGTAAGTTTAATTGAAATAAAACGAGAAAGGTTTAGAGATTTAATAATAAAATCCCATTTTACGCTGCCGTTGTTTAAAAAATCAGATACGGTTGTCTTACATTTGTACAAGCAACAAGGTCATTATGCAGCTAGATGAAATGTTTAATATTCTCATTGTTGATGATCGCCCTGAGAATTTATTGACTCTGGAGAGTATATTAGATAGTCCGGAGCTTAATATTATCAAAGCGAATTCCGGGAATGAGGCATTAGCACTTATGTGGGAACATGAGTTTGCCCTAGTATTACTGGATGTTCAAATGCCGGTGATGGATGGTTTTGAGACGGCTGAGATTATGAGAAGTCGTGAGAAAACAAAAAACATCCCGATCATTTTTATTACGGCAATCAGTAAGGATCGGAGTCATGTCTTCAGGGGCTATGAAAGTGGCGCTGTAGACTATCTTTATAAGCCGCTTGATATGGATGTACTCCGAAGCAAAATCAAAGCCTTTATAGAGTTCTTTCGGCACAAGAATGCCCTACAACGTACTACAAGGCAGCTTGAAAAAACCATTAAAGAGTTAGAGAGCGCCAAGCGAACCGCCGAAGAGGCTACTCATGCGAAAAGTATGTTTCTGGCAACGATGAGTCATGAGATTCGAACTCCGTTGAATGGAATTATTGGGATGTCAGATTTACTGTTAGCAGAGACCGAGTCAGCCGAGCAGAGTGAGAAGGTAAAAGCAATAAAAGACTCTGGAGAATCATTACTGGAGATTATAAATGATATTCTGGATGTTTCAAAGATTGAAGCCGACAGGATGGAGATTGAACATATACCCTTTTCATTGCAAGAGCTTAGTAGTAAGATTGCAAAAATGATTGCCGTAAAAGCAGGAGAGAAGAATCTTGCTCTTCAATTTGAGTTAGCACCTGATCTTCCTGATGAGGTTATTGGAGACCCGTTGAGAATTCGTCAGGTCTTGTTGAATTTACTCAGTAACGCTATTAAGTTTACTTCAAAAGGGACTATACAACTTACAATTCATGTTATCAACAGAGACGGGAAAGCAGCGTTGATTGAATTTGCTGTTGTGGATCAGGGAATCGGGATAGCTCCTGATCAGATAGGACGACTGTTTAAGACTTTTCAGCAAGCTGATCATACGATTTCAAGAAAATTTGGTGGAACTGGGTTGGGGCTCTTTATATCCCAACGTTTGGTTAGTATGATGGGTGGGCAGATAGAGGTAACTAGTAAACTTAATCAAGGAAGCCGATTCTCATTTGTACTCGAAATGGAGGCTCAAAAAGAGGCTGAAAAACGAGGAGAAATGGCAAATAGTCTGCAACTTACAGAGACTCCATTTTATATCATTGATACAGATGAGAACCGGGCTGATCACTTTATTGAAATCGTCAATTATTGGGGGTTTAAAGGATCTAAAATTCTTCAACAAGATGCTGAATCAACTCTTTCGGCATTGCCCCCAACTAGAGATTGTTTCTTTATCATAGATTGGGATACCCTTAATACTGATGCTTTTCGGTATGCTCATTTTATAAGGTTAACAACTGGCAACCATGCCACGATTTTATTGGCGGGTTATGCAAATACAGCAGTAAATCATCCGCAGTATACACTTTTACCGATCAATGGTTTCATTCACAGACCTATTGTTCCGTTGGATTTAAGACAGATGCTAACGAGTCTGTTAGATACTCATAAATCAGCTGGGAATCAGAGCAACTATAAAACAGAGTCCAGCGAATCTTTAGTCATTCTTTTAGCAGAGGATCAAATAATTAATCGAAAGATTGCTTCAGGACTATTACTTAGGAAAAAGTACAAGGTACTTGAAGCCGAAAATGGTATTGAAGCCGTTTCATTATTTAAGGAGCACCATCCGGATTTGATTTTAATGGATGTTCAAATGCCGGAGATGGATGGATATGAAGCTACCCGGCAGATAAGAGCCATTGAGGCAGAGTTGGGTGTTCATACCCCAATTATTGCAATGACAGCTTATGCGATGAAGGGCGATGAATTGTTATCTTTAGAAGCAGGTATGGATAACCATCTTACAAAACCGTTTAAACCGGAAGAATTCTATCAGAAAATTATTGAATTGACTACACAATACCCTATCAGAAAATGAAATTATTAACTCATTTACCAATACGTCAAAAACTCTATCTGATCTCAATCATTTCTGCTCTTGGGTTAATAGCCACCGGGCTTGCGGCTAATTATCTGTTTAATTCAACAAGAGTAATCAGTTTTATTCTACGGGGTCAAAGAGTACACAATGTATCATACCATGCTGCCATTTCTCACTACTATAAGTACATGGTTGACAATGATACTTCAGAGATCAGAAAGGCACAAACCTATCTTAATCGTGCCGAGAATCTGGCACTGGCTTTTGGAACGGTTGATCAAAAGGCAAACTCTTTATCTGATACTGAGTTTAAAGCCTATTTAATGACCAATTTCGGTTTTGCTTATGACAATAAGGTAAGCGACAATAACTTATTAGCCTCAAGATTGAAGTTATTTCTGAAGATTGAAGGCGAGAGTTTTGTCAATGGGTTACAGATGGCACATAAGACCTATATAATCGGTAGGGAATTTAGAAAGGATATGGAGGCTTATGTGAAGACCCCTTCACCTGAGCTAAGAGCACGGATCGATAATCAGGTTCAACAGATTGAAGACGAGGAAGAGCGGTTTGCTGATACGATGAATACCATTAATGATAATGCGCATAATCTGCTTGTTATCGCTACGGTTCTCATTGTAATCTTAATGCTTATTCTTACTACAATTGCCACCCTTTTAATTGCCTCTACTATCTCAAAGCCTATCGATGAACTGGTAAATCAGTTCAAGAAGCTTTCAACAGGAGAGATAGCAGAGAACATCGAGAATAATCGTCGTGATGAGATCGGTACTTTAACTTCTGAAATCAATAAGACATTAGAGGTTTTACGAAATATTACCAGGCAGGCAGAAACCATTGCCAACGGAGATTACTCCACCCGCCTTACTCCCAGGTCAGATAAAGATACAATGAGTCTGGCATTGAATCAGATGACAGAATCACTAAAGGAATCAGCTATTGCCAAGGCGCTGGAGAACTGGCATAAAAATGGAATAGCATCCATCAATGATATGATCCGTGGGGATAAAAAGATGGAGATTATTGCCGAACAGACTCTATCATATCTTATACAGTATCTGGAGGCAAGAATGGGGATGGTTTATCTGGTTGATAATAATATCTTGAAACTTACCTCAACTTATGCCTATCATGATAGAACCGGAAACTTCTCATCTATAAAGATTGGTGAAGGGTTAATAGGTCAGGCAGCTAAAGAGGGAACATTAATTGAGTTCTCAGGAATAAAAGAGAATGCCCCGATGTATAATTCAGGGCTTTACGAAGAGATACCAAATTATCTGCTTGCCTTGCCTATGAAATTTAACAATGAGGTTAATGGTGTTATTGTCTTAGCCTCTATGGAGAAGTTTTCAAAAGAAAAGCGGGAGTTTATACTGCAGGCCACAGAGATAATATCAGTTGCAATTTCCTCGGCTATTACGCGAAAAAAGATTGAAACACTGCTTAGTCAGACACAGGATCAGGCCGAAAAGCTCCAAATGCAACAGGAAGAGTTGCGTCAATCAAATGAAGAGCTGGAAGAACAAACCCGAGCATTAAAGGCATCTGAAGAGACGCTGCAAGCTCAGCAAGAAGAGTTACGTGTTACAAATGAAGAGCTGGAAGAGAGATCCAGAGCACTGGAAAAGGAACGTGATACCATTAAACAGAAGAACGATGAATTGAGTCTGATGCAGGATGAGATTACTAAGAAGGCGTCAGCTCTGGAGATTGCTTCTAAATATAAATCTGAGTTCCTGGCTAATATGAGTCATGAACTTAGAACTCCTTTGAACTCTATTCTTGTTCTTTCTCAGTTATTGACCGAGAATAAAACCCAGAATCTGAATGAGAAGCAGATAGAGTTTGCGAAGACTATAAATAGCTCAGGAAGTGATCTGCTGGCTCTGATAAATGATATCCTGGATCTATCAAAGGTGGAGTCGGGGAAAGTTGATGTTATGCATGATCAGATTGCTACTTCAGATTTCCTTTCACAGATGGAGACCATTTTCATGCCATTGGCTCGTCAAAAGAGTATAGACCTGATTACTGTTGCCGCAGATGATGCGCCTGCATATTTTACCAGTGATTTAAAAAGGCTTGGGCAGATTATTAAGAACCTGCTGAGTAATGCCATTAAGTTCACCAGTAAAGGGGAAGTGCGTCTAACAGTAAAGAATGCGCCGTCAGGGTTGAAGTTCCAGAATTCAATTCTTAATACAGGTCAGGTTATTGCTATTGAGGTTAAGGACACAGGGATAGGTATCCCCACTGAAAAGCATGATTTGATATTTGAAGCCTTTCAACAAGTAGATGGAACGACCAGTCGGAAGTATGGAGGGACAGGGTTAGGTCTGACTATCTCCAGATCATTCGCTGCATTGTTGCATGGGGAGATCCATTTGGAAAGTAAAGAGGGAGCAGGAAGTACTTTCACACTATTCATTCCTAAATCAATAGATGAATCAGTAAGTGATGAGGCAATATCATCATCGTTGGAACTACATAAAAGTGTCCCTTCTCCGAAAAGCAGAAGTTTAGAATCGGAAAAGTTAAAAGGGCAGGAGCATCTTAAACTTAGTGGCTCGGCTGCTACAGTTGAGGATCTATCTGAAAATGGTGGTCCACTCTTGTTAATTATTGAGGATGATTTGCAATTTGCTAAGGTAGTTTGCGGGTTAGCTAAAGAAAAAGGATTTAGATGCTTGCATGCCTCTGATGGTGAAACAGGACTGCATTATGCCGATTTTCATCATCCGGATGCCATTATCTTAGATGTTGGCTTGCCGGGAATAGATGGCATAGAAGTTTTAAAACGGCTTAAGTTAAGTGCTGAGACCAGATCAATTCCGGTGCATATCATGACAGCCAGAGACGAGAGCCTTGATACCCTAAAAATGGGAGCAATAGGGATACTGACAAAGCCCGTTGACCCACAAAAGTTAGAAGGAGCTTTTCTCAGAATTGAGGATATGATATCACGAAAAGTCAAGAAACTCTTGATCGTTGAAGATGATGAGGGCATGCGAACCAGTATAAAAGAGTTGGTAGGGTCAAGTGATATCGATATTAAGACCGTTGATGAGGGTAATAAAGCCTTCGAATTGATAAGCCAGGAGCTGTTTGACTGTATTATCCTTGATCTGGGCTTGAAGGGAATGTCAGGATTTGAACTATTAGAAAAGATTAGACATAACGACAATGCCAGACATATCCCCGTTATAATATACACCGGGAAAGACCTCACAAGAGCTGAGGAGGAGCGGCTTCAACGATTTGCTGATAGTATCATTATCAAGGGTGCTAAATCGCCTGATAGATTATTAGCTGAGACTACCCTCTTTTTACATAAAATGCAGAAGAGCCTAAAGATGTCGACAGAGGACAGTATGCTTACCGACAAAGACGAAGTACTCAAAGACAAAAAGATATTGATAGTAGATGACGATATGCGAAATGTATTTGCTCTATCAAGTGTTCTTGAGGAGAAGGGTCTTCTGATTACTGTGGCTAGAAATGGCAGAGAAGGGATAAGTAAACTTACTGGCAACAAAGATATACAGCTTGTTTTGATGGATATTATGATGCCTGAGATGGATGGTTATGAGGCTATGACGGAGATACGAAAGAGACCGGAGTGGGCACGACTGCCTATCATTGCTTTGACAGCCAAAGCAATGAAAGAGGATCGTGACAAATGTATTGACGCAGGCGCTAATGACTATTTAACAAAACCTGTTGATACTTCACGACTTTTATCATTATTGCGTGTTTGGCTTTATAACTCACCACAAAAGGGCTAAGTGATGAATAGCAGACCGAAAGTCTTACTTGTTGACGATATTGAGCAAAATCTGATAACCCTTGAGGCTATTTTAAGTGATTTTGAAATCACCTTTATGAAAGCTCTTTCGGGTAATGAAGCGCTCTCTTTGGCTTTAGAGCATGATTTTGCATTAGCAATTATCGATATTCAGATGCCTGAGATGGACGGTTATGAGACTGTTAAGTTGATGAGGCAGGTTAAGAGAACACGAAATCTACCTATAATCTATGTCTCTGCTATCTACAAGGAAGAGTTTCATGTTATTAAAGGCATAGAGGCAGGCGCAGTTGATTTTATTGTTAAACCGATTATCCCTGAAATTCTTAGAGGAAAGGTTCGGGTGTTTCTGGAGCTTTATCTTTATAGAGTTCATCTTGAGCAGTTGGTAAGCAATCGCACAGCCCAGCTAGAAGAGGCCGTTAAAGATCTTCAATCGGAAAAGCAGAAAGCCGAGGCTGCCACGCGCTCTAAATCGTTGTTTCTGGCAAGTATGAGTCATGAAATCAGAACTCCTCTTAATGGAATAATCGGAATGATTAGCTTGTTAAAGACTACTACGCTTAACCCGGAACAACATGATATCCTTTCGATAATTAATACCTCTGGTGACTTTTTGTTAAACATAGTAAATGATATCCTTGACTTTTCAAAGATAGAATCGGGTGAAGTTATACTCGAAGCCCGAAATCTTAATCTATATAAGCTTCTGGAGGACATAATAAAGCTATTCTCTTTTAAGTCCAGTGAGAAGAGTATTTCGTTGGTTCTTAAGATTGATCCGAAGGTTCCTCAGTTTATTATTGGAGATCAGATCAGAATAAAGCAGATTCTTACGAATCTGGTGGGTAATGCAATAAAATTTACCGACCAGGGAATGGTTACACTAAAGGTTGATCTTTTGGATGGTAGCTCTGAGCGGGTGAACATCTCCTTTGCAATTTCAGATACGGGAATTGGGATGACCCAAAATGAGATTAAACAGATTTTCACCTATTTCAGACAAGCAGAGATTAGCACAACCAGAAAGTATGGTGGTTCAGGTTTAGGACTAGCAATATGTAAGAATCTATGTGCTTTAATGGGGGGTACTATAAGAGTAGAGAGCACTCCGAATGTCGGTTCGACGTTTTATGTAAGTTTGCCTTTCGATATAGGTGAGGTTATTACTGAAGTAGATAGCACGCATACGGCTCTGCCTGCTAATTTTGATTTTTCAAAATTGACAATTCTGTTAGCAGAGGATAATCTGATTAATCAAAAAGTGGCAAGTATGACCCTTTCAAGAATAGGGTGTCACTATGAGATAGTGAATAATGGCAGAGAGGCTGTAGAGGCCTTTAAACGATCAAAGTGGGACATTATCCTTATGGATATTCAGATGCCGGAAATGGACGGGCTTGAAGCCACTAGAATTATTAGGGAGGAAGAGAGAAAGTTTAAGGTGATTCCAAGTTTTGTGGCAGCAATGACAGCCGATGCAATGCCTGAAACCCGTGAGAAGTGTATGAATGCAGGTATGAATTCGTTTATTTCTAAGCCCTTTAAACCCACCGACCTTAACGATCTATTCTTAAACTATTTGTCGCATAAACAACAAAGCAACGTTTGATTTTAGCAGGATGAACGCACATGAACAGAATGAATTATATACAATTGAAATAGGCCTCTTTCTCGAAGGGCTCTTTCAACAACATGGGTATGATTTTAGAAATTATTCGCAAGCCCATATAAAACGAAGGCTTCTTCATAGAATGAAGCTTATGGATTTAAAAAGCATTTCTCAGCTACAACATGAGATGCTTTATAATCCCGCTGCACTCCAGCAGATTCTCTATGATTTAAGTATTAATGTTACTGAAATGTTTCGTGACCCATCTTTTTATCAGACTCTGAGAAAAGAGGTGGTTCCGTTGCTTAAAACGTATCCATTTATCAAAATCTGGCATGCAGGCTGCTCTACCGGTGAGGAGGTTTACTCTATGGCTATTCTTCTCAAAGAAGAAGGGCTTTATGATCGCTCGCAGATCTATGCTACCGATTTCAATCAAAAAGTCCTTAAAACGGCTAAATCCGGTATTTACTCCATTGAACATATCCGCGATTACACTCAAAATTATCAGAAGGCAGGGGGTAGAGAGTCCTTTTCGGCCTATTACGATGCCGATTATAACTCAGTGATAATGGATTCCTCATTGAGAAAAAATGTAGTCTTTGCTGACCATAATCTGGTAACGGATGGTGTCTTCGCTGAGATGCATCTGATTATTTGTCGTAATGTCCTGATCTATTTTGATAGACAACTTCAGGATAGGGTAATTCATCTTTTTCTAAGTAGTCTTGCTCCGGGTGGCGTGCTTTGCCTTGGAAACAAAGAGAATATCCAGTTTACTTCTTGGGCTAATCATTTCTCTGTTATTAGTTCTAATGAGAAAATCTTTAAGAAGCTTTATTCTTCACCTGATTCAATGCAAAATGGATGATCCGAAAGTTTCTTTTAGTATGATTGGGGCGGCACAGGCTGTTGTCATTGGCTCTTCTGCAGGTGGAATAGATGCTTTAAGCCAGATAATAAAAAGTCTAAATCCTTCTTTTCATCTGCCGGTTTTTATTACGCAACATATTGGTGCCACATCAGAAAACTATCTGGTACATCATCTTGATAAACTGACACATCTAAGGGTTAAAGAGGCTACAGACAAAGAGGAAATCTCTCAAGGTACAGTCTACCTCGCCCCTCCTAATTACCATCTACTTATTGAAGAGGATTTCTCAATTACTCTGACTGTCGATGAGAAGGTTAGTTATGCCCGCCCGTCAATTGACGTTTTGTTTGAGACGGCAGCCAGAGCCTATCAGGATAGATTGGTAGCTGTTATTCTTACCGGAGCAAATAATGATGGAACAGCAGGTGCGGCAGTTGTGAAAGAGTTTGGCGGTAAAGTAATAGCACAAGACCCTGCTTCAGCCTATATCGCAACAATGCCTCAATCGGTAATTACTAATGTTGGTGCTGATTTGGTTGGTAATTTAATTGAAATAGCCGAGGTAATTAATTCGTTAGGTTAAGGGTTGTTAAGCCACGAATTACTGGCTTTTTCCCCAAATGAGAGATATTGTCAAATAGAGAAAGTTACTTCCTTACTGCTCCGATTTACTGATCTGAGAGCCCCAGCATTTGTTTAAGGTCATCTATTGCTTGGATGTATTTACTTAACTGATTTAGAATAATCTCTTGATTAACATTATCCTTTTCCTCTTCTAGTTGCTTTAGAAGATCATCTCTGCCTTCCTGGAATTTCCGTAATCGTAGTTTAAGTAATGAAGGATGAACCAAATTGTTTGGGTTGTCGTACTCACGGGAGGTATATATTCCCTTTTCGATTTCCCACAAGGGGCTTATCTCGTAGAAGTTCCCGACAAATTCTGCAGCTAATGTGCTAATTTCAGGGTCTTGATGGTTAACAAAGTGGGATTCGGAAAGAATCAGGTTGCCCTCTTCCAGTGCATTTTTAATAAGCGTATAGATATTCTGGTATAGGGATACTTTGAAGACATAATCCTCTGAAGAGAGGTCGTTTATGATCTCTTTTGCTGCGGGGATTCTGGTTGGGTTGTTATCAGCATCGATTTCATAGTCAGACTGAACCAACAGATTTCCATATAGGATGAGAATTCTGATTATGTTCTTTTCGTGTTCGGCCAACCTATCAACTATGGGCAGATTATCAATCTTGGATTTCTCGGGAATTGTCAGAGAGTCGAGAGATTCGGGTTGTTCCTCTTCTCTTTGATCAAACTTAGCAAGTTTCTGTTTGAGTAGTTTTGATAACTCTCTAAAAAGAACCGCCTCGTCGAAGTCCATTAGAACTGAACACTCTTTGATATATTCGGTTCTAATGATTGAATCAGGTACAAGGGCGATCGAAGTCAATATCTCGCGTATAAGGCCTGCTCTCTTGATGGGGTCACCCTTGGCATCCTCAAGCAGTAAAGTGGTCTTAAAATTGATAAAATCGCGTGAATTTTGCTTTATAAACGAGACTACCTCATCCGGATGATGCTTTCTTGCGAATGAATCGGGGTCATCATTGTCAGGAAAGAGTAAGATACGAACGTTCATTCCTTCTGAAAGAACCATATCGATTCCTCTAAAGGAGGCTTTTATGCCCGCAGGGTCACCGTCATAAAGAATGGTAATATTGGAGGTAAATCTCTTAATTAGCCTAATCTGTTCTGTTGTCAGAGAGGTTCCTGATGAGGCAACGACATTTTGGATACCTGCCTGATGAAGCGAAATCACATCGGTATAACCCTCCACTAAAAGACAGTTATCAGCATCGCCTATGGCTTTTCGGCTTTGATATAATCCATAGAGGATACGACTTTTGTGGTAAATCTCAGATTCCGGTGAGTTAAGGTATTTAGCGATGGTCTTATCGCTGGTTAGAATTCTTGCTCCGAAACCTACAATTCTTCCTGAAACGTTATGAATTGGAAAGATGACCCTGCCTTTAAAGCGATCGAAATATCGTTCCTCCCGAACTATGGAAAGTCCTGAGCTTTCAAGAAATTCTAATTTATATCCGTTGTTTATAGCATGCTTACTGAAGGCATCTCTACGATCGGGTGAAAAGCCCAGGTTGAATTTTCTGATAGTTTCCGGTCTAAATTCTCTTTCGTTAAAGTAGCTTAGTCCTATAGCTCTACCTTCATCAGTATTCCAGAGTTGCTCCTCGAACCATTTAGTGGCAAAGTTGGTAACGGCAAAAAGACTTTCACGAGCATCAATGGCAGCACTCTCCTCTTCAGTTGGAATCTGTTCTTCAATTTCAATTTTATACTTAGCAGCAACGAATTTAACCGCATCAGGATAGGTTAGATGTTCATGTTCCATGACGAAGCCAAAGACATTACCCGATTTCCCGCAACCAAAGCATTTGAAAATACCTTTTGAGGCTGAAACCGAGAAGGAGGGTGTTTTCTCGTTGTGAAAAGGGCAGTTACCGATAAAGTTACTTCCTCTTTTTTTTAAAGTGAGGAAATCACCAATAACCTCTTCAATTCGCGCTGTTTCAAGTACTTTTTCTATGGTTTCAGGTCTAATCATGACGCATTGAATCTAAAGCTAAGGTATAAAAAAAGCAGAAGGCTGCCTCAATAAGGCAGCCTTCCAAATATTAGGAGATCCTCGATAGACTAGGTAATATCTTAATAGAATAGTACTCTGTTGTCTTGAACTTCAGCAGCTTTTTCTAAAGCTTTAGAGATTGAACTTGATGCACGACTTAAGAATGCATTTTCAGCCTGTTTTTGTTCAATCATAAAGTTATCACGTGATGGAGAATCATTTATCTTGTTGAGTTTAACAACTACTGCGAAGTTTGAACCTTCGATAGGAGTTGAGAGTTCTCCGTTGTTCAAAGAGAATACTCTGCCGAGAACTTTAGGTTCACGACCAACCATTGGGATGTTGAATGCTGAGAAGGTAATGTCATTCAGAGTATCAACCTTAGCTTGAAGTTTTGAAGCATAATCTTCAATTGAGGTAGCTTTTAGGGCGGCCATCTTATCAGCTAACATTTTGACTTTCTTTTCGCGCATTACATTAGGTTTGATAAGCTCTTTTACCTGTTCGAAAGGAGCGATACCCTTTTCACGAACTGTTTTCAAAGCGGCAACTACGAAGCTACCATCAACATCTTTTGCATCAGAAACATCACCTACTTTAACATCTTCGCTGAAAGCCCAACGTATAAGTTCACGAGGTGACTTTAGGCCAGGAATAGTAGCATCCATAGGAGCGATATACTCTTTGGTACGTTTGTTAAGACCTTGAGCAGCGATAGCTTTTTCAAAAGCATCAGCAGTACGGTTTTGACCAGCAAATTGTGAAGCTTTACTGAAGATGGTTTGGATCGTTTGGTTACTTGGTGCTAACTCACGTTTTACGATAGCTACTTTAACTTTCTTAATAGGAGCAGTCTTTCCGGTAACTTTAATAACGTGATATCCAAATGGGGTCTCAACAGCAAGTACTGTATTAACCGGATTATTAAGAACGGCATTATTGAAAGCAGGAACCATTTGTCCATCAGGGAACCAACCTAAGTCACCGCTATTTTTTGCAGCTGATGGATCGCTTGATAGAGTCACAGCAAGAGATGCAAGTTTAGAAGCATCTGCTTTAACAACAGCAACAAGACTATCGGCAGTTTTCTTAGCAGCTTCTTTACTTCTCTTGATCTTTTCGTCAGCACCGTAAGCTCCTTTATAAGCAATCAGGATATGGCTGGCTTTTAGAGAGTCGGGACGAGATTGAACATCCATTAAACGAGCAATATTAAGAAATCCGTTTTCTTCCCAGGGGCCAGCTAGAGCACCAACAGAACCATTGAATAAAATTGAGTCAATGGTCATGGGTAATTGACCTTTTTTCTTAAAGGTGCTATCGTATTTTTCGTCAGAGTTATTATTTACGAAAGAAGGGATGTCAGTGGCAGTTGAGAATTCTTTATAGAGTTGATCAACCTGACGAGCTATGGCTGCGCGGTCTTCGGCAGAAGGTGTAACCTCGAAAACTACATAGTCGATATCGCAACTACGGTTTTGATCGAAGTTATTTACATTCTTGTCGTAGTATGCTTTTAGGTCAGTATCAGCAACCTTAACGGCTGAATCGCTGACTGTTGAGAAAGACTGACTTACCATCAAGAATGAAGCCTTTTGGTTTTTAAATTGATAATCTCTTTGAGCAAAAGCCTTTGGAACATAATAGGCTTTTCCAACGAGGGTATTAAACTTTTGGGTAAGGCGATCTGCTTTAATAAGAGTAATTAAATTCTCCATCTGGTTGCGAACAGCGGGTTCACGCTGATCTAAGGTCTGAAGGAAGTTAACTACTAAATTGTGATCAAACTGACCTGTCTCAGGATTGGTAAAGTTTTGAACGATGAAGCGGTGAGGGTTTTTACCCTGAATAAGATCGGTCATCTCAGCTTCTGAGATAGAAAGACCAAGTGCCTCATACTGTTTGTTCATGATTATATCATTTACCATCTGAGTCCAGGTATTCTCTCTAACGCTGAAGATCTCATCATTGCTGAGATTTTCCTTACCCATACCCTGTTTAGTAAAATTGATATTTTCCTCAACTTTTAATTCAAATTCCTTGTAGGTAATTTCTTCGCCGGCAACTTCCCCAATTATACTTTTGTGACCGCGGTGGTCTTTTCTGACGAAGTCACCGATGATGAACGCCAGGATGGCAACTCCCACAAATGTTACAGCTAGGCCTGAACGTTTTCTTATCGATCCTAAGATAGCCATTTTAGTTAAATTTTATATTTGAGCCTGCAAATGTACACAGAATGATGAAGTGACAAAAATTTTTTCAATTCTTATGGTGTGATTATCGGCAAGTTTTTTGTTTTTATGATCTTTTTTTATGTTTCAATCGTTATTCTCACCTGATCAATTCTATTTGTGGAGGCTTTCATTATAACAAACTGATACTTTTCAATATGCAGTTTTTCTCCTGCTTTAGGTATTTCTTCGGTAAAGTGTAAAATTAGACCTGCAAGTGTTTCGTAAGTTTCTGATTCCGGAAGTGTGAGTTTATACTTCTCATTGATGTAGTCTATCTCATCTTGTCCTGATAAAATATAGACGCCTGGTTCTATCTCTCCTAAGCTTTTTGAATCAACTTTGTCGAACTCGTCATCAATTTCACCAAATATCTCTTCTATTACGTCTTCCAGTGTCAACATGCCGGCTGTGCCCCCAAACTCATCTATTGCAATAGCAACGCTCTTATGTTCTTGAATAAACATCCGCATCAGGTTTCTGGCAAGCATGGTATATGGAATAATCAAAACAGGTCTGATAATCTCTTTAATGGAATTGGGTTTTTTAAAGAGATCATGTGAATGAACATACCCGATGATATTATCGATGGTCTTTTCATAGATAATGATCTTTGAGTGACCTGTTGAGGTCAATGTTTTACTTAAGGTTGAGATAGAACTTCCATTATCAAGAGCAACAATCTGGGGTCTTGGCACCATGCATTCATTAACCTTAATGCTTCTAAACTCGATGACATTCTGAACCATTTGTATTTCTTGATTTATCTCATCCTGATTGTTAGGTTCCTGCTGAATATCCTGAAGATAGTCGTTTAAGTCAGTGGCAGTAAATCGAATAGTGGAGGGTTGAACACGAATGCGAAGAAGTTTATAAAGGATCATTTCCGCAGTTCCTATGAAGATAAACACTACGGGAAAGATGAGTATATAGAAAGCAAATAATGGGAATGCCAGATATCTGAGAATGCCATTAGGATTAATCTGGAATAGTGTTTTAGGAAGAAATTCGGCAAAGAGAAGTATGAAGAGGGTAGATAGGGTGGTCTGAATCACAACCAGACTAAGGGCACTATTCAAAACGGGGGGGAGCGTGGCATTCAACCATGGATCTAATATTTGTTGCATGGCAATACCATAGATAACCAACGAAATATTGTTGCCAAGCAAAAGACTACCTATTGATTGAGCTTGCCTTTTTAGAAGCCAACTGACAATTGTTGCATGAAAAAACCCTTTATTTTTCTCGACCTCAATTTTGAGTCTGTTGGCAGAGATTAAAGCTATTTCAGCACCACTGAAAAGCGCTGAAAGAAGTATCATCACCAATATCAAGTGCCAGGTTTCCATTATAATGAATCTCTTTCCTCCTCGACAAGAATCTCCCCTGAAATATTATGAATTATTCTTTTACTCAGGTCTTCTTCTGCTTCGAGTCCTTTGCCAAAGATAACCTTATCCGGGGTTGTAATTTTAATATCGACGTCAGTATATATTTTATGGGTTCTTCTATCCCAGATCAGTTTTTGGGTATTTAATTTTTCCCCTTTAGATTTATTGAAGAGTTCAACACTATCTCTAACCTCAACAAGACCCAGTCGCGTATGATTAATGCCATATTTTGATTTTAGAACAGAGATAATCTGGCCACTTTTATTATAAAAATAGGCTTTAAGTCCTTTAGGGAACTCCATTCTTGGGTTAGTATCTTCGATTGATTGCATGAGTTCTGCTAAGACCTTGGCTTTAACGACACCGCTATCTGAGTAGATCATGTTGATGTTGTAGATCACCTCCATTGGAAGGGTATCTGCAACATCGAGGGCTTTGATAGTTGCAATTTTATTTTCGCAAGAAAAAAGCATAGCCATCGCAGAAGCGATGGCTATGAATAGAAAAGATTTTTTGATCATAATCAATTTGCCATTGGCCAGATTTGCGATATGACTATCTGCTGGCACGAACAGTAGTTGATTCATTGATCCAGCAACCTACCTGATAGCTCTGACCGGGTTTCATTCCGTAGAAGAACAAAGTCTCGCTGGTTGGGAAGGCAGAAGAGGTAGAATTGATGCGTTTATCAGCTTCACTAGCTACAGAGCTATCAACTTTCTTAGCTTGATAGTATTTGTCAACAGCAGCCCAGTAACCTGCACGTTTTTCAATATCGTCACCACCACAGGCAGAAGCACCTGAAGCGTAAAGATCTCCAAGAAGCATCAGGTAATCTCCTTTGTAAGGATTTAACTCGATGGCCTTCATAGCGGCTTGCTTTCCGCCTGAGTAGTTTTTAATACTTAGATCACAGAACCCCATAAGATAATATGCTTCTGCCTTTTTATCTTTTTCTTCGTTACTGTAAAGTTCTACAGACTGTTTAAGGTACTCTATTGCCTGACTCCACTTCTCTTCCTTAATATTCATCTTTGCCATTAAGGAAGCACTGTTTGCTGTGGGTTCAAGCTTGTGTAAATTACTGGTTGCATCGAAGAAGAGTTTGCTGCCTGTGCAACGCTTTCTATCTAGTATCTTGGTAATCTTTTTTAACAAGTCAAGATTCTGAGGATCAGCCTCAAATTTGGTTTGATAAATAGCGATGATGTTCTCACAGTTTGCATAAGGTTCAAAGCTAGATTCAATATTGGCTCTAACGTTCTCCCAGTTCTTCTTAGCAATAGAATCTCCTGCAGCATTGCCCTCTGCGACATCTATGAGAGAACTTAGTTGATCGTACACATCAACAATGGCTGTCTTCTCTACTTTCCCTTCATTTGCCAACTTGATCGTGGTATTTAAATAATATACCATTACATCTGCTTGGCTTTCTGTGCCTTCAAGCTCAATCGACTTCTTAAGAATCTCAAGATTATTCTGTGCATCTTCAGGACGAAGCAAGTACATGTCTACTCCCTTTCTTCCCAGTATATAACCTTCCTGTGGCTTCTTCGTGCGATAATGTAAAGGGAAATACATGATACGTGAATCGTATACAATACCCAATGTATCTATGTATTTCTTTTTTAATTCAGGGTTTGTTTCTGATTTGATCTTATAATCAATAATTCTTGTCCCATCTAAAAAGGTGGTCTCCCTGGCTAATGGACATTTGGTGAAGACATAGCGCCAAGGTTTTAAAGCATCTTTAAAGTTACCTTGCTTGTAAAACTCACGATAAAGAGAGATATTGGTAATACAGTTGACGCTGTCTTGGCCAAATTTTGGACCATTGTAAGGTGTAAGACCATTGTAGCTAACAGGTTGAGCGAATGATGTTAAGCTAGCTGCCATCATCAGTCCGACTCCGAGTATAGCTGTTAAGATACGTGCTTTCATGCTATAAATATAGTTTGGGTTTAGATCAAAAAATTCTTATATACGATTGACTGCAAAAGTAATACCATTATTTTAAAAAATTAGTCACTAGTCGTATTTTGGTTTAATAAACCATCGTTCTGCTATGTTAATCCCGATAACAAACCGTACAAAGTTTTCTTGAATTAATCCGTTATTGATATTGCCTCTACTCCCAAATTCTGCTGAGATATTCACGGTTGTTGCTAATCTACGCAAGGGTAAGCCCATCCCAAGACTTATTGCATATTCATTTAACTGTTCTCCTTTGAGTTTTAAATTATCTTGTTTGTATCGAAAACCAGCACGATATCTTACCTTTTGCCAATAACTTGAGATGCTTCTATTATCAGGGATATATTCACCTCCAACAGCAACCCTCCAGCTATTTGTCAGACTGTCACTCAATCCATTGATTCTATAATCAGCCCATTTAGTGAATTCGAAATCAGCTCCAAAGGTAAATTTGTCTAATCTTTCAAAAGAAAATCCACCACCTAACCTCAAAGGCATTTTCACCTCTCCATCTATATCAGATTCATCCAATATGGTGTTTTTCGATGTTTCATACGTGCCATCGAACCCTCCAAAAAGTGTTTCGACCAACCGGTCTTGTGAGGCATTCATCTCGCGCCCTAAAGTTCCGGCTACACCAATTGTCAATAAATCTCGTTGATTCAATTGACGATGATATTGTAATCCGAGTTGAATATTAAAATCGTGGACGAAATTCGTAGTGGTTGATCTGGTATTGAAAATATAGGAACTATCCGGAAAACCAGAGATAGTTTGTCGCATTAACTTACCCGAAATATAATTTAGGTTGAATCCAACTGAAAAGTTTTTCCCAATTTTAAATCCATTACCCCAAAAATACTGGTTTAGCCCTCCTTCACCTGAATAGACAGTTAAGTAGGTTCCCATAGGAGTATTTTTCTGGCTTTCTTTTACATAATAACCCACTTCACTAATAGGCGTCATTCCAATTGTTGTACGCCACCAGGATGTTACCGGGAACCCAAAGTAAAAATGTGATAACCCGGCATGGCTGGCATCGGCGGTTATTCCAGTCTCTTTAAGAGTCGTGAAATCACCATTCATCGCAATATCAGCAACAAATGACAGGGTATCATAAGCAGTATATGAGGCCGGATTAATAGGGTTAACATTGAAGGCGCCCCGTATTCCATATCCAATTCCACCCATTCCAAAGGTGCGGGTATTGTTCTCTTGCTTAATGTTTCCTATCCCAAATCTTGAATAAGGACTGGTTGAACTGGTCTGTGCATTAGCAAGGCTGGAAAAAACAAATGCCAACAAAATGGCGGCAATCCACGTTTTAGCGGAGGTTCTCATTAAAATTCAGTATTATGTTAAGCCCTTCCAGGACAATATTTGGGAGTGCAAAGATGTTATTTTTTAGTCGTTTGGCAAAATATATCATGTCACCACCACTCAGAATTACTATTAAATCGGGGTATTCTTCCCTATATCGTTCAATCATTCCATCTATTTCCGAGGCCATTCCATTCACAGCACCACTCCGTAACGATCCTGTTGTAGACTGCCCAACAATTGGAACATCCTCTTGATAGCTAACCAACGGTAATCTTCCGGTAAAAGTATTCATGGCCTGAAATCTCATCGACATTCCCGGACTTATTGCCCCGCCCTCATAACTTCCTCTACGATTTACAAGGTCATAGGTAATACAACTTCCACACGTAATTACCAAGACATTCTTACCCCCATAAGTGTGATGCGCCGCAACAGCCGCTGCCAACCTATCCGGACCCAATGTCCATGGGGTCTGATAATTATTCCTAATTGGAACCGCTGTATCACCTGTAAGTTTAATGACTTTAACCTCCTGTTCCAAGATTCTTACATAACCATCTCCTTCTCTTACACTCGATATTATTGCCGCCTCCGGATGATATAGCCTTGCAATGCTTACCATCTCTGCTTCTGATACTGTTGCCTGACTTATCAACTTAATCAGACGTCCTCCTTCGAACAGAGCTAACTTGGTCAGGGTGTTGCCAATATCTATGACTAAATTCATACAACCTCTTTTGTTGTAAAGTTAACTTTTATGAGGTAGGAAAACAAATTGCATTTTTTTTCTTGCAATATTTGGAACTTATTGGAAAAAGTCTGTACATTTGCATCCTCAATCAACAAGACGGTGTTGTAGCTCAGTTGGTAGAGCAACGGACTGAAAATCCGTGTGTCGCTGGTTCAATTCCAGCCAACACCACAAGCCGGTTTATCCGGCTTTTTTTATGCCCTTTCCTTAATTTATCTGCCAGTAAAATGGATTCAAGGATTCAAGGATTCAAGGATTCAAGGATTCAAGAGTTATACCTACCCTGGATTTATTATTTCCTTTCTAATTCAACATTTATCTTGTTTTTTTCTATAAACAATCGAATGTTGAATATCGAATATTTAACATAACCTCTTAACCTCTCTTGAATCTGAGACCATAATCTCTTGCTTAACATAGGCCATATTGCTCCACTTCCTCTGTAGTTCCTCTGTCGTTCCTCTCAAGATCCTCAATATCTCCTCAACATCAACATCTCATCAACATCTCCTCGACATCTCCTCAATATCCCCTCTATATCCTCTACCTATAGTGTTCTTATCTTACACGAGT
>MTLC01001103.1_pt1 | contig 35175 bp, 26 predicted proteins | sample 1982451 | NCBI WGS metagenome assembly MTLC01 (sample SAMN05710165, study PRJNA340218) | biofilm metagenome | isolation source: sample SPH anode biofilm adapted to +100 mV | place: USA | collected 2012-02-03 | reverse complement strand
TGTAAGATAGGAACTATATAGGTAGAGGATATAGAGGGGATATTGAGGAGATATATAGAGGATATTGAGAGAGAGTTGAGAAAGAATAGAGTTAGAATACAGAGAGAGATTAAAGAGAGATCCTTTAGAGATGTTGATTATTAGAGAACTGCAAATAAAACTATTTGTGGCTTAAATTCAAAACCCAAGAATTCAAAGATTAGCAAGCACCGAACAGCTACTGACAATTGACTACTGGCAGGTTGTGGCCTGAAAGTGTCGAAATCAGGAATTAGAGCTTCTCAAGAGTCAATCTGAAACGAAAAAGAAGGAGGGCACCCAGTAATGGATGCCCTCCTGATATATTTGTGAAAGTGAAGAAAAGACGAGATTTCTTATTTTATAAATAATATCTTGGTAGTTGCGGTTTCCTCTCCATCTTCATCGGTTACAAAAACCATATAAACACCGGTCGCAACCTTCTCATTTTGCATATTCTTTCCATACCATATAGCCTGACCGCCATCGGCTCTGGTTTCATAGACGAGGGCGCCGCTGATGTCGGTAATTTTAACCCAGGCATTTGTAGTTAAGCCTTTGATTGCAATCGGACCACTATAATCAGGCTTTACCGGATTTGGATAGACTAACAGATTATCATTGGTTTCATTGCCTTCAGTGGCACTCCCTTTAAAACTGACTACACCCTTAGGGGTTCCAAAATAGACATTTCCTTTCAGATCAATAACAATATCATTAATTGCATTATCTAATAAGGGACTATTCTCTGAGGTGAAGTGATATATCTCTTTAGTACCATCGGGACTTAACAGGTAAGCACCAGATCTTTCCGTACCCACCCACTTATTATTTGCCCCATCGACGGCAATAACAGTTACTGCTTCATTATCTAAAAGATATTGATTATATCCATCAAGCGTAATTACCGGACGTTGAGCATCGATATTAACGTTACCTGCAAGCACTGAACCCGGATTATAAATAATGGCTATACCACTATTAGTACCAATCCAAAGCTCACCATCAAGATCCTCAGCAATTGATTGTACTTTATTATTGGGTAGTGCGCCATTGCCAGTTGCTCCAGTTAGAACACGCACTTTCATGCCAGTGGTACTCTCCTCGTTATAACAAACCAATGTTTGATCTTTACGCATGGTTAACCATTTTTGGCCATAGCTATCACACATAATTCCCAGAACATCGTTGTCTTTACCACTAAGACTGCCTCCAAGATAGTGAGAGACCCAGGTGCCATCGGGTTTACGTTGAGCTATCAGATCGGTAGAACCTGAGTTAGCAACCCAGAGATTCTTATTAGCATCAAGAGCCAAACCGACTATATAGAGTCGTTGAGAGCTGTTCCAGAATGGTTTCATTGGCGTATTTGACAGGTTATAGATATTCGTCAGTTGACCATCAGTCAGTTCGACAACACCATAACCATACATCGCTATCCATGCCTTCTTTGCAGAGGCATCAGCTGCGACATCCAGGGCATCTAACATCGTATCAAAAGCAGGGATGTACTTTCTTCTAAAATAGCTCCAGGTTGAACCATTATAAGCGCTAACGCCATCCGTAATATATAAACCTCCCCATGCCGAGTTTTTACCCCCATGAGCAATATACAGGTTTTCGCCATCGTGGGTTAAACCGTAAACGTTACTAGAATAGGGGCCAGATGGGGCGATAATCTCGCCGGTATATCCAAAGTTGGTGACCTTAACAAATCCATTTTGGCGATCAGCCATCCAGACAGTACCATCAGAAGAGACATCGACACCGGCAGGAGCACAACCGAAACCACCGGGGTTATAGATACGATAGTCTGTTTTAAGATCCGTCTTGTAAAAATCAACAGCTCCGTCATAAGAAACCGCTAACCTGCCATCATTAGTAGTTTGAATTCGTCTGATTTCATAAAAATTATCAATAACCAGTTTAGTCCATTTAGACTCAGAAGGGTTATAGAAGAAGAGAGTATCGTCATTATATGCAGGGCCGGGGTATTGAATGCATAGCAGATTATTCCACCAAACAGCACTTCCCCATAAAGTTACCGGGGTATTTTGTAATTTACTCCAGGCAGAGTATAAAGCAATCAGAGGATCTGTTAAAGAGGCCTTTCTTATACCATCTGCAGTACTGGCATAAACATCAGTATTGCTAAATGCAAGGTCATATACCTCAAGATTTGAACCCGTTTCGCCAATGATATAGGTATCTTTAACTTCTCTCTTTGTCAGGTCAAGAACAACAATACCAAAACCACAAGCCAGCCAGGCTTTGTCACCTCTTATAAGAACCCTATATATTGTTTTGTTACCAAGAATATTCTTTCTCTTAATATCGCTGATATTGATTATTCCATCTGGTGTAATCAGATCGATATTTGCATTAGAATAAGTCACAACAAGTGTCTTCACATCACTGCTATAGGCAATGTCAGTCAATTCAGAATCACTAAGTCCGTTGACTTTATTATACCTTACGATGCCGCTGTAGTTTTTATCATATGCAACTAACGCATATTTTGTTGCACAGTAGACTCTATCGCCAGCTTCAGCCGTATTGATACCGGTCTTATAAGGCAAATGATCAGTCCATTGGAAGAGAGCACCATCCTGAGCAAAGAAGGGTATGCTTAGCAGACTTAAGCATAATGTAAAGAATAATCTCATGTCTTGGTATTTTTCTATATCAGTTCATTCAGACACAGTAACGCAATAAAATCCGGTTTATTTTAATGGCTTCAATTGAGCATCCTGATCAAGTCGGGCCTTAAGTTTATCAATAAACTGAGCCATATCTTCCTGCCCATATAGTACGAGATCTTTATAGACAATAATAGGATACATAGCGCCAACATTCTGTTTTCCGGCGGCACGTGATACAAGGCTTAGCATTACCTCCCTATTACCAGCTTCTCCTAAATCAAGTTCATCAAATTCAATCTCCTTCGTCTTTAGCAATTCTTTACCTGTAACACATCTTCCACATCCTTTATTTGAGTATACTAAAACACCCTTTGCCGCCACCGAATCAACCTGATGCAGCGTATAGACTTTGGATTTAACAAGAGACTCATTGATAACATTTTGAGCATTGACTCCTAAAGAGAGTGTGACCAGTAAAATGATCGTAAAAATAGTTCTTGACATAGTTAGCATTTTTTTACAAAGTTATAGTTCTTTAGGAATAGAGTAGATTGAATAGGTAAATCAATCTTTATACTTTCTTTATACCCACCTATCTTTTCTTTACAAGAAACTTATAGCCCTCAAAATACCTTTGCCGAAAAGAAAAAACTATGATTTCGGCATTTAGCATTCTTATTTTTCTCGTCTCACTGATTCTGCTGGCTATACCCTTAGGGTATTACATTGCAAACATCTTTCAGGAGACATCCTCTTCCAGATTTCGCTTTCTTAATCTCGCAGAAAGATGGGTCTTTAAGATAATCCCAATTCAGCATCAAGAGGAGATGACATGGAAGAGATATACTCTCTCTCTTCTAATATTTAGCGCTATTGGGGGACTGTTCCTACTGGTCTTACAATTATTTCAGGAATTCTTACCCGGAAACCCCAACCACTTAACCAATGTTTCATGGCATCTGGCTTTTAACACTACGGTAAGTTTTCTTACAAATACCAATTGGCAATCGTACAGTGGTGAATCTACCATTAGCTATCTGGTTCAAACCCTAGGGTTGACCGTTCAGAACTTCCTTAGTGCAGCAGTAGGGATATCTGTTTTAGTTGCCCTCATAAGAGGTTTTAAACGCTCATCAACCGGCACAATAGGCAACTTCTGGATTGATCTGGTAAGATCTACGTTATTTATCCTGCTTCCACTTAGTATTTTACTTACCATACCATTAATTCAACAGGGTACTATTCAAAACTTTAATCCTAATCAGATAATAAAAACCATTGAAGGGGCAGACCAAGTGCTCCCTATGGGGCCTGCAGCGTCACAGATAGCCATAAAACAACTAGGAACCAATGGAGGAGGTTTCTTTGGAGTTAACAGTTCTCATCCTTTTGAGAATCCCACCCCATTAACCAACTTTCTTCAAATGATTGCGATTTTATTAATCCCGGTGGCTTTAGTCTTCAGTTTTGGGCGGTTACTAAATAAACCAAAAGAGGCTAAAGCTATTTTCTGGGTGATGCTTTTTTTGATGATTCTTTCACTTTCGGTAACGCTATATTCAGAATCAACCTATAATTCTACTCTGAATATAGAGAATTCACTCGAGGGGAAGGAGGTTAGATTTGGCACCACCACCAGCGTACTTTGGTCTACAGTTACCACTTGCGCCTCCAATGGGAGTGTTAATGCCATGCATGAATCAATGAATCCATTAAGTGGGCTGGCACAACTAACTAATATGATGCTTGGAGAAATAATATTTGGAGGAGTAGGATCAGGTTTGTATGGAATGGTTCTATTTATTATCCTGACCGTTTTTATTGCTGGTTTATTAGTTGGAAGAACCCCCGAATATCTAGGAAAAAAGATAGAATCATTTGAAATAAGAATGACCATGATTGGGGTTCTGATTCCAGGGTTGGCTATACTTGTTTTCTCATTTATAGCCTTCACACGTGAAAGCAGTCTATCTGAGCTAACGAATTCCGGACCTCATGGTCTTAGCTCTATTCTTTATGCATATACATCGGCAGCTGGTAATAACGGAAGTGCCTTTGCCGGCTTGTCGGTAAATAATCCTTTCTATAACATTACGCTGGGAATAGCTATGCTAATAGGAAGATTCGGGGTTATTATTCCAACATTAGCCATTGCTGGCTCTTTAGCGAAAAAGAAAAGCATTGCAGCATCGTCAGGTACACTTAAAACTGATTCAACCCTATTTAACATCATTCTTATAGGAGTTATTCTAATAGTAGGTGGATTAACATTCTTCCCTGCACTCTCATTAGGGCCAATTGCTGAAACAATCTTAATGAATCAGGGCATCTCATTCTAATCAGATAAAATCCAAAGAGTATTACCAGCGGATCAATACCCTACAAAAAAAGAATACAATAACGCTCATAAAAATTGAATAAAATGAACTCTACAAGTTCGAAAAAGCATACTGATAAAAAAATCATACTTAGTGCGATTAAGGACTCCTTTAGGAAGCTCAGTCCTTTTGAAATGTATAAAAACCCGGTAATGAGTCTTGTACTCATTGGCGCCATTATTACTGCGTTTATCACTTTTCAATTAATCCTAAGTGGAAAGGCGTGGACATTTGATTTTCAGATCTCTCTATGGTTATGGTTTACCGTTTTATTTGCAAATTTTGCTGAATCTCTTGCCGAGGGAAAAGGGAAGGCACAAGCAGAAGCGTTAAAGAAATCAAGGGTAAACATTAAAGCTAAAAGGGTTCAGAAAGGAATAGAAGAGGAAGTGTGGGCATCTGAGTTACTTGTCGGAGATGTTGTAATCTGTAAAGCCGGCGATTTAATTCCGTCTGATGGTGAAGTCATTGAGGGAGCAGCTTCGGTGGATGAGTCTGCAATCACAGGGGAGTCAGCACCAGTCATCAGGGAAAGTGGTGGAGATAGAAGTGCAGTAACCGGCGGAACAAAGGTCTTAAGTGATGAGATAATTATAAAAATCACAGCAAGTCAGGGCAACTCATTCCTTGATAAGATGATTTCGTTAGTTGAAGGGGCAAAGAGACAGAAAACACCCAATGAGATAGCATTAAATTATCTTCTTATTAGTCTGACTATTATTTTTCTTGTGGCTGTATTTACACTGCCCGCATTCTACAATTATGCAAATACATTTTCATCTACCAAGGCACCCGGCCTATCTCTGACAATTCTGATTGCATTGCTGGTCTGTCTCATTCCTACGACAATAGGTGGACTACTAAGTGCTATAGGGATAAGCGGGATGGATCGATTGTTAAAGAAGAATGTAATTGCCATGAGTGGAAAAGCTGTTGAAGCATCGGGAGACATTGATGTTCTTCTACTGGATAAGACAGGGACAATCACAATGGGCAATAGGATGGCCATTGACTTTATTCCAGCAGATGGAGTAAGTGAAGATCGCCTTGCTGATGCAGCTCAACTCTCCTCGTTGGCTGATGAAACTCCTGAAGGAAGATCCGTTGTCATCCTTGCGAAAGAGAAATTCAATATTCGAGAACGAACGATTAATCCTGCTGAATACCTTTTTGTACCTTTTACCGCTACCTCAAGAATGAGTGGTGTTGATATACTTGTAGGCGGAAAAGTTGAGAAAGAGTTGAGAAAAGGATCAGCAGCAGCAATTAAGAAATTTGTAGAGTTAAAAGGAGGGTTTATTCCTGAAAAGACAGCCTTGGTCATTGAACGCCTTTCAAAAGAGGGAGCCACACCATTAGTTGTAGCAGAAAACGAACATGTTTTAGGAGTAATTCACCTTAAAGATATCGTTAAAGGGGGTATTAAACAGCGTTTCGCACAATTAAGAACGATGGGAATAAAAACCATCATGATAACCGGAGACAATCACTTCACAGCAGCCGCTATTGCAGCAGAAGCTGGTGTAGATGATTTTATGGCTGAAGCAAAACCGGAAGACAAGCTTAAAAGAATAAGATTTGAGCAGAAAGATGGTCGTATGGTAGGTATGATTGGAGACGGAACCAACGATGCCCCTGCCCTTGCACAAGCCGATGTTGGCATTGCCATGAATTCAGGCACTCAAGCCGCCCGTGAAGCAGGCAATATGATAGATCTTGATAGCAATCCAACCAAACTTATTGAAGTAGTAGAAACAGGGAAACAACTCCTGATTACCCGCGGTGCACTTACAACCTTCAGCATTGCCAATGATATTGCAAAATACTTTGCTATCATTCCGGCTATCTCAATTGGGCTTTACAGTTCTAAGAATGAGAATCCTTTATCCATTCTTAACATCATGCAGCTCTCCTCTCCGCAATCAGCAATACTTAGTGCAGTAATTTTCAATGCAATTATAATTATTTGTCTAATCCCACTAGCTCTTAAAGGGGTAAAGTATACCCCGAAAAGTGCCAATCAACAACTTCTTCGAAATATCTCAATCTATGGTATTGGGGGTGTGATTGCGCCATTCATAGGGATTAAACTAATAGACATTCTCATCTCTCTATTCTAATTCAAACCAGAGCCTCCCGAGAAGGCTCACTAAGTATAATTAACGTTATCTCTTAATAATATCAAACCCCGTACAATGAAAATAATTGCTTTATCAATCCGCATACTTTTAATCCTGACAATCATTACAGGTGTAATCTACCCCTTTGCCATGACTCAAACAGCAAGTGTTTTATTTACCAGTCAGGCTAATGGTAGTCTCTGTTACCAAGATAATAAACCCATAGGGTCACTGCTAATTGGTCAAAACTTCACAGACCCGAAGTATTTTCATCCTCGACCATCAGCAGTGAATTACCAAACCATTCCATCAGGGGCATCCAATTTAGGGCCTACTTCTGCGAAACTAAAAGACTTAATTCTATCTCGAAGAATTGAACTTCTAACAGAGTATAAAAACCTAAGCTACTCATCTATTCCGAATGACCTAATAACATCCTCAGCAAGCGGTTTAGACCCACATATTTCAGTAAATGCAGCTAAAATCCAGGTATCTGGAATTATTAAATCCAGAAATTGGGAGAAATCGAAAGAAAAGGCAGTTTATGAACTTATCGAGAGATATAGTTCCAATCAGGAGATTCTAAATGGATCAGAGCCTTATGTAAATGTTCTATCTTTAAATCTTGAACTGGATCAGATAAAATGAACACTTCATCAAACTATAAGACGGATCCTGATATTCTGTTAGAGCGTATACGTCAAAATGAGGAACGTAATAATAGAGGTCGTTTAAAGATCTTCTTTGGGATGTGCGCCGGGGTTGGAAAAACCTTTGCCATGCTACAATCAGCACTAGAAGAGAAAGAAAAAGGGATCGATGTTATTATTGGGTATGTTGAACCTCATGATAGACCAGAAACTCAGAAATTAATGAATGGGTTAGAAAGCATTGCTCCAATACTAACTCCATTTAATAGTTCATTCTTAGCAGAGCCTGATATTGATAGAATTATTGCCCGAAAACCCCAGATAGTACTCATTGATGAGCTAGCCCACACCAATGCAATAGGATCAAGACATAAAAAGCGTTATCAGGACATTTTAGATCTGCTTGATAACAACATTGATGTTTATACAACACTTAACATCCAACATCTCGAATCAAAAGCTGATACTGTCACTCAAATCACTGGCATTTTAATTAGAGAGACGCTTCCTGACTCAATCTTTGAGCAAGCAGATGAAGTAGAACTGATTGATCTAGCCCCGAATGAACTTTTTTCAAGATTAGAAGAGGGTAAAATCTACTCTGCCGATAAAAGTGCTAATGCTGCCAATAACTTTTTTAGAAAAGGAAATATAACTGCCTTACGGGAGATGGCTCTTCGACTCATGGCAGACAGAGTAGACCGGCAGGTGGTTGAGTACATGCAAGAAAACAGCATTAAAGGACCCTGGAAATCAGGCCTAAGACTCCTTGTAGTCATTGGGTCGAGTCCTCACGCCCCAAAACTTCTAAGATGGGCAAAAAGTCTTGCTTATACAATGGGGGCAAAACTGCTAGCTCTTCATGTTGAACTTCCAGGTGGAGAATCAGCAAGTGATCAACAACAACTATCTCAAAATCTCTCAATAGCAAGAAAACTAGGAATCCAACTGAAGACCGTCTCTGGAACCAATCTGGTTGAATCGATACTCCATACAGCCATTCAGGAGAAAGTGACCCATATTGTCATCGGTAAAAGCCGAAACAGATGGTTTATTCCGAGTATATTCAGAAACAATGTTGTCAATAAGCTTCTATGTAATAGTCATGATATTGATGTTTATGTACTTGGAGGTGATCCGGGAAAGAAAAAAAGAGGCATTCAACAAATTAAGAGCTTTAAACTAGACAGTCCTGACTTCTCATATATCAAAGCTACACTCCTAATACTTACGACCTCTTTAGCTTGTTATCTGGTTAGCCCATTTCTAGGTTATCAGGCAGTAGCCTATATTCAACTATTCACCATTACCATTATGGCTCTCTTCTTTGAAGCAGGACCAATAATTCTATCGACCCTTTTAAGTGCTCTAATATGGGACTACTTCTTTATTCCACCAAAATTCACTTTTCATATCGGGAAGACTGAAGATATGTTAATGCTTGGGCTCTATATCTCAATAGCTACCCTTGGAGGGATTCTTACCGTGAGACTTCGGCGACAACGGGCAATAACCATCGAGCGGGAAGAGAGAACAAATGCCTTATATACCTTAACGCATGACTTATCAAACGCCAGTCAAACTGACGATATAGTAAAAATTGCATCCTCACATCTAACCCGGTACTTTAACTTTTCCAATGAGATCGTCTTATTTCATCAAAACAAACCCCATTTACAAAACAACTCCCTATTAACTAATCCGTACGATATCTCTGTTGCTGAGTGGGCATTTATTCATGGTAAAAAAGCAGGAAAATTTACAGATACGCTTCCTGCCAGCACGTTTCAAGTAATTCCTCTACATGGGAAGAAGATAAATCCGGGCGTGGTTGCAATAAAAGCCAACTCACAATTCAACCCAAAACAAGAGATATTTCTTGAGACATTTCTTACTCAAATTGCTACAGCACTAGAAAAAGAGCTACTGGAAGAGCTTGCCACTAAAGCCACTCTCTTAGAGGAATCAGGAAAACTATACAATACCCTTTTTAACTCTATATCTCATGAGTTAAAGATTCCGGTAACAGCGATTCTAGGTAATATCGAGATCCTTGTCGACAATTCTGCCCTAAAAGACCCTGAGATAAAACTTATTAAAGAAATAAATGAATCAGCTAACCGACTGAATCATTTAATAGCTAATCTGCTTGATATGTCCCGATTGGATTCAGGGAGAATCGCCCCAAAACCTGATTGGATCGACTTGAATGATTTGGCATATCAGATAGAAAACAAAATGAGAGATGACCTTGCTCTTTTTAATTATGAATGTGTGATTCCCTCTAATACCCCAATTATAAAAGCCGACTTTGGCCTACTTGAACAATCCGTATCCAACCTCCTTCTTAATGCAACCCAGATAGCTCCTCACGGAAGCACTTTGCGTCTGAAGATATTCTATGATAATAATCAACTCTCGCTTATAGTAATGGATCGAGGGCCAGGCTTTTCGACTTCCGATCTAAGCCATGCATTTGAAAAGTTCTATAGAGGCAGCTCTAAAGCAAATGGAACAGGGCTTGGGCTATCTCTTGTCAAAGGTTTTACTGAGGCTCAAAAAGGAACTGTCCGTATTGAAAACAGAAAAAATGGTGGGGCAAAAATTACAATTCGAATCCCTTGTGAAGCTATCGCCCCCGATAATCTCTTTAACGATGATAACAACACCTCCTCAGATACTAATTATTGATGACGAAATCTCAATAAGACGGCTACTCGCCAACTCGCTACAAACAGTTCCTTTTAAAACCATTGAAGCTGAAACTGCGAAGCAAGGCATCGCATTAGCTGCCTCAATCAATCCTGATTTAATCATTCTAGACCTTGGTCTCCCGGATCAGGATGGAAAAGATACCCTTAAATCACTTAGAGAATGGTATTCAGCACCGATTATTATACTCTCAGTAAGAAACAATGAAGATGAAATAGTTCAATCCCTAGATCTCGGGGCTAATGATTATATGACAAAACCATTCAGATCACGAGAACTCATCGCCAGAATAAAATCAAACCTTAGAGATAGATCTATAGAAAAACAAGACCCTCTAATACACTTTGGAGAGTTTACTATTGATCTCTCAGCTCACACCCTAAAGAAGGCAGAAGAGATCATTCACCTTACCTCTCACGAATACCATCTACTCTCTCTACTCGCCCAAAACAGAGGAAGAGTACTTACACATCACTTCCTTTTAAATGAAGTCTGGGGACTAAAATACAGTGATCAAAATCAATACCTAAGAGTATTTATCGGCCAACTGAGGAAAAAAATTGAACCAGATTCATCTAAGCCGATATTTCTCATTACAGAGGCTGGAATAGGTTATCGATTCTCAGATCTATAACCTATTCCAGCCTCTGTAATTTATACTGCTAATTAGAAATTATACAATTCGCTCAATCTTCGACCGCTTTGGATAATTGATTACGAGAGGAACAGTTTCCTCCTTAACATTGCTGGTGTCAAGATTAAGAGCTCTTATATCACTTAGGCCAAACTTAGCAATTACACCATACATATTCATAATCAGCTTTTGAAGCCAAGTGAACTCAGCCTCATAATTATGTACACGATGAATAACAATAAACCTAAAATCGGCTTGCATATTTGCCTTCCGTAAGCTTGGATATCCACTTAATGAATCAAACTTTCCTTCGGCAACCAAATCCTCAATCACCTGTCTAAAATATTGATTGATCAGTGGCTGTACTCTAAATCCTAGTTGAAATTCTACTCTACAAAGCACATTCGGGATTAGCTCTTCAACTGAATACTTTAAACTATAAGGTTCATCAATGTAATGAACGTGCAATATCCAGTAATGATCAGCTCTTTTAGGATGCTTGTGCAGCAATGAATAGATGATCTTATTTTCTAAGTCAGTTAAATAATCTGCCTTACTTAGAAAAACTAAATTAGTTGCATACTTTGGGACACTCGAGTCTTCACTAAGATCCTTAATAACATTAAAGTAATCTTTAACCTTTACAAATTTCAGCTGCTTATTCTTAATCTTACGGGCATTATACCAAACATACATCACCCAACCGATTAACCCTGCTAATAATACAGTCAACCAACCTCCATGCATGAACTTAAACATATTAGAGATCAGGAAAGAGCCCTCTATAGATAGATAGACTAATGCAAAGGCAACAATAAACCCTATATTTACCTTCTTCATCGATAAATAGCTAAGCATAAGAATAGTCGTCATCAACATGGTGATTGTGATAGAGAGACCATATGCAGCTTCCATCTTTGAGGAGTCCTTAAAATAAATTACAACAAAGACACATGCAAAGTAGAGAAACCAGTTAACGAATGGGATATAGAGCTGACCCTTCACTACTGTTGGGTATTTGATCTTCAAACGAGGCCAGAGGTTCAAACTCATAGCTTCAGAAAAGATCGTATATGAGCCACTTATCAACGCCTGACTGGCAATAATAGCAGCCATGGTTGCCATTAATACTCCAAAGACCAACATAGACTCGGGCATAATTCCAAAGAACGGATTGATAAGATCTTTCGCCGGTTGATGGCCACTTAAAATCCATGCGCCTTGCCCCAGATAATTCAACACCAATCCAGTCTTTACAAAAACCCAACTTGCTCTGATGTTTCTTATTCCACAGTGCCCTAAGTCTGAATAAAGAGCCTCTGCGCCTGTGGTACTTAAAAACACAGCACCCATTATTAGAAAACCACTTGGACTAGTAAAGACCAACTTGATGCCTAACCAAGGGTTAAACGCTTCCAGAATCTGGGGGTATTTTAATATTTGACTAACTCCCAGAACACCAAGCATTAAAAACCATAGCATCATAACCGGCCCAAAGAACTTACCAATGTTTTGAGTTCCAAACTGCTGAAAAACAAAAAGCAATGTTAGAATCATTATCACAATAGGCACAACTGGAGTCCCTGGTAAGATCATGTCCAACCCTTCAATCGCAGAAACAACGGTAATCGAAGGTGTAATCATACCATCTGCTATCAAAGCACTAGCCCCAATTATAGCAATAAAATAGAGCCATTTTCTTTTTAACCGTCGTTGTAAAGCATATAAAGCCAATATGCCGCCTTCCCCTTTGTTATCAGCTCTAAGCGTAATGATAACGTATTTAATGGTGGTTTGTAATGTGAGCGTCCAGATAATGGCAGATAGAGCACCAAGTATATAATCCCGGCTTGTATCCTGGCCCCAGACAATAATTGCCTTCATCACATACAATGGCGATGTACCTATGTCCCCATAAACAATCCCCATTGTTATTATAATACCAAAAAGACTTAGCTTTTGTATCTTGTTGTCATGCAACGAATTACTCATTTCCTTCTTCCTTGATTTCAGAAAACCGGCAAAGGTAATACTCCGTTTGGTTCTGACAATAAATATTTCAAAAAAAGTGAATTACACCCCTGAGAACTGCTTACTCATCATAGAAAGATTAAATTTGTAAACCTGTCTTTTTTTTTAATCGGTGACAAGGAGAGCAGGAATATTTTTTTAGCCTTAGTTAAAGACCTGATCATTGTAGAAACGATCCTTCAACTAATGCTTATCACACAGAACAAGTAAAGACTAAACTATTATCAGATAATGAAAAGAGCTAAAATTGCAGTCATAGGAATTGGTGACTTTGGAGCAGCAATCGCCAGGCGTTTAACTCAAAAAGGAGCCGACGTTCTGGCTATTGATTCAGATACTGAAACCATTGAATCTATTGCCGATGATGTTGCTTATTGTGTTGCTATAGATGCAACCGATTCGAAAGCTCTTTTAGCACAAGAGATCACCGCTTTTGATACAGTCATAGTAGCAATTGGGCAGAATTTTGAGCATAGATTACTGGTTATAGCCCAATTACTTGATCTGGGTGTTAAAAGAATTATTGCCAGAGCCACCGGCAAAAATCAAAGAAAGATTCTTGAAAAGTTAGGAATCCATGAGATTCTCTCTCCTGAAGAGGAGGTTGGCGCCTTGGTTGCAGAAAGACTCTTAATGCCTTCTGTATTTTCTCAATTAAAACTCCCCGACAATTATAGCATCGTTGAAGTTGCTGTACCCGATCTTGCAGTGGATCGGTCAATAGCAGATATCGATTTAAGAAATAGATATAACTTAAACCTGATTACTTTAAAAATTAAAACCAATCTTAGAGACACCTCCACTACTGATTACCATATTGTCGGGGTACCTGATCCTAATTATATTTTTTCAAAAGAAGACCGCCTTGTAATATTTGGAACAGATAATGACATCCAGCGTTTCTTCGAAGTCAATGATTAAATATCCAAATTATTAATATTTGAGCTCTCTCTCAAATGCTAAAGATACTCCTAAACAAGATTACAGAACAAAGAAGGCTCTGGCTATATCACAGAAGAGAACCTTTAAAATATTGGTTAGATAGGGCTAATATACTTGTCTCCTTATGTGGATTTTCATCTGTACTTCTGGGTTTCGGTTTTTATCTGTCCCCCTTCTCACTACAGCTAGTCTTCACCACCATCCAGATCAGTATTTGGTTCTACTTCTTGAAATATTTGATCCTGTGGGTAACTGACCTTCACCCAAAAACCTATTTTCGCAATAATTGGTTTGGCATATTACTCGTTTCATTGGTGACCGTTGGCCAAATGGTAAATTGGATCTTTGGAAACAATAATCTGGCACCACTGCCATACCTTCAATATAGTTCCGATCTTTCAACCTACTATATCATAGGCCTTCAGCTCTATTTTTTAGTAATGGTGTTGAACGAGATAGGACAATTAGCCCCATGGATCGGAAAGATTCCTATTGGTCCATCAGGATTAATGGCAATCTCATTTATCGTTCTGATACTTTCCGGCTCTCTACTGTTAATGATGCCACGTATGACCTATGCTGGAGGACTTAGGTTTACGGATGCTCTATTTACATCAACCAGTGCTTGCTGTGTAACAGGATTAAATGTACTGGACATACCAAAAGTATTTACCACTCGGGGACAAGCAATGTTAATGCTGCTTATCCAATTAGGCGGATTAAATGTTCTCTCTTTCGCTACGTTTTTTGCAACTTTTTATCGACAAACGCAGGGATTACGTTTTCAAGTTGTGTTACGTGATATAGTTACTGTAGGCAAAACAGCTGATACTAAAAGCATACTTCGCCGAATCATCCTATATTCCATTACCATTGAACTTACCGGAGCTGTACTCCTTTTTTATCTTTGGGCTCCATGGCTTGAGGGGCAACCCTTAAAACACCAATGGTTTACCGCATTGTTCCATGCTATCTCTGCTTTTAATAATGCCGGATTCTCCATTTTCTCAAACAATCTTGCAGATAGAATGATTTTAGGCAGCTATGGGGCTCAATTTATAATAGCTCTTCTAATTATTCTCGGTGGACTTGGTTTTATCGTTCTTCAAGATCTATTCTCTTATCAAGCAATTAAAGATCGACTTGACCACCCCTGGAGAAAATATAAACCCTTAACTAAGGTGGTCTTAATTACCAGTATACTCCTGATCTTTGCTGGAATGCTAGTATATTTAATTGCGACGCCAAGAACACATGGAGAGTCGATATCAAGTTGGGTTATGGCCGCTTTCTTTCAAAGTGTCAGCACAAGAACAGCAGGCTTCAACACCGTAAATATTGGATATCTTCCTAATACAACCCTCTTCTTTTTTGTAGTACTAATGTTTATTGGAGCCTCTCCCGGGTCGACTGGTGGCGGAATTAAAACAACTACTTTTGCTATCCTTATCAGAAGCACTATAGCTACTTTGCGACAAGAGAAATATGCACACATGCTTAGATACAATATTTCACAAGATCTTATTGCTAAAGCATCAACAGTTACGCTATTTGCTCTTACTACTATCTCTCTATCCACATTCTTTCTAACCCTCTTTGAGCCTAATATAAACTTCCTTTATCTACTATTTGAAGAGGTCTCTGCCTTTGCCACAGTAGGTTTATCGGCTAATCTTACCCCCAATCTATCTGATCCCTCTCTGATTGTTCTCATTATTTCAATGTATATTGGAAGAGTGGGCACGTTAACAGTTGGACTTGCCATAGCCTCGAAAGCCCTCTATCGTCAACAGAAATATCCTAACCTTGATATACCTGTTGGATAGTCCCCCATTACTCCATAAAAATCAATTAAAATCCATACAATACCCACCAAAATGAAAACAAATACTCTATTACTACTACTATTGCTGCCTCTTTCTCTATTTTCGCAATACCAACCTACAAACTTTCCCGACCTCTTACCTTTAGAGGTTTCAACACCAAAATCACCTGCCAACCCTCCCAGTTATTTTATGGCAGACCAAGGATCCTGGTTTGGATTTGCACTTCCTAAATCTATAGGGACAACCCAGTACGCCTCTTTCATTGGTCCCTACTCAATGAATGAAAACCCTCGATGGATTGCAAAGACCCTTGCCGCATTTCATCTCATTAATGCTGACAACAATCAAATTCTATCATGTTCCAGCCAATCAATCCATAGTTTTCCGGGACGACTTGAAATCTCCATGAACTATAATGACCTTATGTGTACGGTTGAGCTAATTTTTGGATCTGACCATACAGCACTCATAAAATCTACAGTTATTAATACCGGAGAGGAAACCAGGAGAATCATTATTGGTTGGAAAGGAGATCTGTTTCAAAACAGCAATCATGTTTTAGTGGAAGATCATCTCTCTATTACTTTTCCAGATAGACAAGAGGTTTACACAGTAAAAGTTCAGGGAGATAATCGAATTGAGTTCCCTTCAGACTCAACTTACCTGATTAAATCTTTAAAACCCATTGTACTGAAAGGAAAGGCACTGAATATCTGCTCTACACTAATCAGCCAATATGATGATAGTGAATTAGCTTCACTTGAATCTCTTAAAATGGAAGAATTGCTTTGGAATACTTCTGTCTCATTCAATCAATACACAAAACGTTGGACAGGTTATGTTACATCTATAGCCAGCAGACTTACCCACGAGGCAGACTCATTAAAATTATTACCTCTTGCCGTTAAATGTATACAAACCTTAACTACTAACTGGAGAACACCAAAACAAGGTCTGCCACACGCCGGACTTTTCCCTTCATCTTTCTATACCGGTTTCTATGGGTTCTGGGCTTGGGATTCATGGAAACAGGCAGCTGCACTGGCATACTTCTCACCAAGTCTTGCTAAAGATCAAATTAAATCTATGCTTGCGCTGGCTGATTCAACAGGAATGGTACCTGATGTTATCTATGCAGATCCTAAAGAGAATAACTTTAGAAACACTAAACCTCCTCTGGCAGCCTGGGCTGTTGAAAAATACCTGACCCTTACAACAGATACCACCTTTGCTCGCGAGATCTTCCCTTCACTAGTCAAATATCACAAATGGTGGTATCGGCATCGTGATAATAACCGTAATAACCTTTGCTCATGGGGCTCATGTGATGGGACATCTTTAGCAGCCACATGGGAAAGTGGTATGGATAAAGCCGTCAGGTTTAATAACCTTCAAATGGTAAAGTCATCAGAAAACAGTTACAACTTTTCCAGCGAATCTGTTGACCTGAACACCTGGCTCTATATCGAGAAACTCAAACTCTCAGATATTGCTAACAAACTTGGAAAAAAGTCAATCGCTCAGACCTATAAAGCCGATGCGAACCAGCTTTCTAAAACGATAATAAAGACCTTCTGGAATAAATCACGTGGCTACTTCTTTGATAAAACATTAGATGGTAAATGGATCGAAGTTTATGGCTGCGAAGGATGGCTTCCTCTTTATGCTGGTATTTGCCTTCCAGAGCAAATCGATGCTATAGCACAGAATATCACATCGGATAACCTTTTCAATACCTATACCCCATTTCCATCATTGGCAAAATCACATCCATCTTTTGATCCGGGTAAAGGATACTGGAATGGCCCTGTTTGGATTGATCAAGCAGCATTTGCCATTGAAGGACTTCGTAATTCAGGAAAAAAGCAATTAGCTCTTAAAAATCTTATTCAACTTATTAACTCCACACGGATAGCTGAAAAGGGGATGCCTATTTACGAGAATTATAATCCATTAACCGGCGAAGGATTGAATGCACAAGGTTTCTCATGGAGCGCTGCCCACATCTTAATGCTTTTGGTCAAGCCTTAGAATACTAATCAAAAGGGCCAGATTAAAACAAAAGAACTAAAGCCTTGGGGGATGATTATAAAGTGTAATCATCCCCTTTATTTATAAGTTGCTGATACCATAAACCGGATTACACTCATAGAAATAGCGACTAGCCAGGTTCAAGTGAGGAGAAGAAGATAAAGCGCAATCAGGGTGATTTAACTACCTTTGCCATCTAATTCTCAAAAGATGAAATGTGTTGGAAACTGTCTTGTTGGAGACGAAATAGGGATTGTTGAATTTGTTTGTGATCTCGACAAGTGTAAGGGTGCTTGTTGCATCGAAGGTGATGCCGGAGCACCTATATTAGAGTCAGAGGTTGGAGAAATTGAAGATGCCCTTGATGCGGTAAAGCCGTATATGACAGAGAAAGGGAGACAGGAGGTTGAGGCAAATGGGATTTTAGATTGGGATGCCGCAGGCAATATGGTTACTCCGTTGGTGGAGGGCAGGGAGTGTGTTTTTGCTGTATTCGATGGAGATATAGCACTATGCGCTATTGAACAGGCCTATAATGACGGGAAAACATCTTTTAAAAAGCCCATTTCTTGTCATCTATATCCAATAAGGGTAACAGAACTTTTTGAAGAAGAGCAGGCCCTCAATTACCATAAATGGCAGATATGTAAACCCGCATTAAAAAATGGGAAAAAACTAAATGTCCCTCTTTACATTTTCCTAAAAGAACCATTAGTTCGTGCCTATGGGGAACAATGGTATAATGATCTGAAGAAAGAGTTTGAAAACGAATAAAACAAAGGCCGTCTCAATTTCTTGAGACGGCCTTTGTTTTTTAATTATTTATTGATTGTACCCCGGTACTAAGCCTCACTGGGAGCGGCAACTTTAGCCGCAGCCATGGCGGTAAGTTCTTTATCGAGATGGAATAATCCACCATTCTCACCTGAACCCGTTAGTTTAATCTTATCGAGGATCCCTCTAACAGTGCTTTCCTCTTCTATTTGCTCATTAATAAACCATTGAAGGAAATTACCAGTGGTATAATCTCTTTCTGTCAGAGACACCTCATACAGATCATTAATAGAAGCGGTGATGTATTCTTCATGTTTCATAACCTGCTCAAATACATCAAGAAGGTTAGTAAACGAAGATACCGGCTGTTCCAGGGCTTGCAATACTGCATGACCACCTCTGTCGTTGAGGTGTCTGATGAACTTCATTTGATGCATTCTCTCTTCGTCAGCTTGAGCGTAGAGATAGGCAGCAGCTCCGGGAAAACCAGAGACCTCACACCAAGAAGCCATAGCCATATAAATGCGTGAGGAGTGCTCCTCACGAGCAATCTGATCATTGATTGCTTGCTCAACTTGTGATTTAATCATGGTAATTGATTTTGATGATAACACTAACCCTTCAATGCCTCAGCACCAGAAACAATCTCTAAGATTTCATTGGTAATAGCAGTTTGACGGGCCTTATTGTACATTAAGCTAAGCTGCTTAAGTAACTCTTTCGCATTATCTGTGGCCTGATGCATCGCAGTCATTCGAGCACCTTGCTCAGATGCATAAGAATCAGAAAAAGCCTTATATACCTGAAGAGAAAGTGACAATGGGATTATCTCAGTTAAAATTTCTAATTGAGATGGTTCAAAGATATAATCAGGTCTTTTCTGATTAGATGAAGAAGTGGCTGGCAGTGCTAGTGGTAGAAACTGTTCTACCACTAGTGACTGTACAGCAGCATTTTTGAACTGATTATAAACCAGTATAATTTTATCGTATGCCCCACTTTTATAGAGATGCATTAACTCTTTTGAAAACTCAGCGATTTTATCATAAGTCATCTTCTCAAACAGGTCATCTTTCCGGGCAATCACAGGAAACTTCCGACGAGTATAATAGTCAGTAAGTTGCTTACCAGCCAGCATCAAGCTGACCTGCCCGTTAGCAAACTCAGTTGAATACTCTTCATTTAGAAGATTTCTAACCGCTTTGATTACATTAGAATTAAAGGCGCCACACAATCCACGATTAGATGCCAAACCAACGATAAGAATCTTTTTCACTGGTCTGGCAGTGATAAAAGGATTATCAATTGAATCGCCAAGGCTTTCGCGAAGATTCTGAAGAATGGTATTCATCTTATTGGCATAAGGGCGAAGAGCCATAATGCTCATCTGTGCCTTACGCAACTTTGATGCGGAGACCATTTTCATGGCACTTGTTATCTGTTGAGTCGATTTGACTGACTCTATACGTATACGTACCTCTTTAAGGTTGGGCATAGCCTATTAAAATTTATTTCTCGTACTTACGTGCAATATCTTTTGCATGTTTTTCAAGTTCCTTAGCCAATTCGTCGGTAAACTTACCGGCTTTTAACTCAGCAAGGATTTGAGGTTGAGCCTCAGCCAAGAAGTGTAGAAACTCCAATTCAAAGTCATGTATTCTATTAACAGGTACTTTAGAGATAAGTCCCTTAGTACCACAATAGATGATAGCAATCTGCTTCTCAACTGACATTGGTTCAAACTGGGGTTGTTTAAGGATCTCCACATTACGGCGACCCTTCTCAAGCACTGACATTGTGGCGGCATCAAGATCTGAACCGAATTTCGAGAAGGCCTCAAGTTCTCTAAACTGGGCTTGGTCGATTTTAAGCGTACCAGCAACCTTCTTCATCGATTTAATTTGAGCATTACCCCCTACACGAGATACCGAGATACCTACGTTGATAGCAGGGCGAATACCAGCATTGAAAAGACTTGACTCGAGGAATATCTGTCCGTCAGTAATTGAGATTACATTGGTTGGGATATAAGCTGAGACGTCTCCTGCTTGAGTTTCGATGATTGGCAGAGCTGTTAAAGAACCACCCCCTTTGACAACCGGTTTAAGGCTTTCAGGCAGGTCATTCATATTCTTAGCGATCACGTCTGATTCAATGATCTTAGCAGCTCTCTCAAGCAAACGGCTATGCAGATAGAATACATCACCGGGATAAGCTTCACGTCCTGGGGGACGACGGAGCAGCAAAGAGACTTCGCGATAAGCTACGGCTTGTTTAGACAAATCATCATAAATAACCAAAGCAGGACGACCTGTATCACGGAAATACTCACCGATTGAAGCACCAGCAAACGGAGCATAGAACTGCATAGCAGCAGGATCTGAAGCACTTGCAGAAACAATGACCGTATACTCCATCGCACCATGATCTTCTAAGGTCTTGACAAGGTTTGCAACGGTTGATCCTTTTTGTCCAACAGCGACATAGATACAATAAACAGGATTTCCTTGTAAGAAGAACTCACGTTGGTTAATAATTGTATCAATAGCGATAGCAGACTTACCCGTCTGACGGTCACCAATGATTAACTCACGTTGACCTCTTCCGATTGGAATCATTGCATCAATAGGCTTTAACCCGGTCTGCAAAGGTTCTTTTACAGGTTGACGGAAGATAACGCCGGGGGCTTTACGTTCAAGAGGCATACGATACTTAGTACCCTTCAGTTCGCCCTTTCCATCGATTGGCTCACCAAGAGTATTAATAACACGCCCAAGCATTCCCTCTGTGACATCAATAGAAGCAATCTGACCCGTTCTACGAACCAGATCACCCTCTTTCACATTAGTGGCGTTACCTAATAGAACCGCACCGACATTATCGGCTTCAAGGTTCAAAACGATGGCCATCAGGTCATCTTTTTCAAAAGAAAGCAGTTCCCCTGCCTGAGCATTGGTCAAGCCATAGATTCTGGCTATCCCGTCGCCAATCTGCAAAACAGAGCCTACCTCCTGGAGCTCGGCTTCAGACTTATGGTCAGATAATTGCTGGCGTAATATGGCAGATACTTCAGCTGGTTTAATTTCGGCCATTGTATAATGGTTTAATATTGGCGAACATAAAGATTCTCATCAAACTCTGACCTCAGCTTACGAATATCGTTTCGTAACGATGCATCCCACTGTTGGTCATTATATTCTATTACAAATCCTCCAATTATCGAAGGATCGGCTATTTCGGTAATCTCCAATTGCTTCCCGATCTGTTGCTGTAGCTTCAAAATCAAGGCACTCTTATTCTCCTCTGATAAAGGCAATGCTGATCTGATCTCAACCTTTACTATCTCCTTTGCATTACGATATAGAGTGATTATTTCATCAGACACATCAATCAGATACATCTCTCGTCCATGCTGTATCAACAAATCTATGAACTTGATAGTTAACGGATCTACTTTGTCTTTTAATAAAGCATTCAGAACCTTCTGCTTTTGATGCGGTTGAATTACCGGACTGCGAAGTAGGTCCCTTAGATCACGGCTCTCTTTGCTCAATTGCCCTAACATCCGGAAGTCCTTTTCGAGAGAATCAATACTTCCTCTCTCTAAAGCAACTTCGAATGCAGCCTTAGCATACCTCCGTGCAAGTAGTTTCTCCTTCATCAGTCAATATTTTAATTAATCTTAACTTCATCAATGAGCTTACGAACAAAACTGTCCTGCTTTTCAGCTTCACTCATCTTCTGTCTCATTAGTTTCTCAGCAATGTCAATACTCAGAGTAGCTACTTCATTCCTTAATTCGGTAATGGCGGCCTTCTTCTCATTTTCGATTGCCTCTCTAGCTTGATCTAGCATACGATTATACTCAACCAATGCCTTCTCACGAGAGTCATCTAGCATCTTCTCTCTAAGTTTTCTGGCCTCCTTCAAAATATTGTCACGCTCTTCTTTTGCTTCATCAATCAACTTTTGATGATCTGCATGAAGACCTTCCATCTCTTGTCTTGCCTTAGATGCTGCTTTTAAAGCCTCATCAATTGAAGTTTCACGCTCCTTTAACATCTTCATTATTGGCTTCCAGGCAAACCTCGTCAGCACAAATAATAAAATACTAAATGAAACGACCATCCAAAATATCAGACCAATTCCCGGGCTTACTAATTCCATATTAGCGTTGTTTTAACCTGATCAATTATTCACTATCAATACAGAAAGATTAGGCCGCAAGCCAATCGCCTGCAGCCTAATTCTTTTTTCTACTAGAAGAAGAGAATCAACAAACAGATAACCAATGCGAAGAAGGCAACCCCTTCAATAAGTGCAGCGGCTACAATCATGTTTGAACGAATCTCACCTCCGGCTTCCGGCTGACGAGCAATGCTCTCCAATGCGCGGGCACCAATGTTTCCAATGCCTAAGCCTGCCCCTAATACAGCGATACCTGCACCAATTGCAGCACCTAATTTTGCATATGGAGCCAAATCGGCTACGGCTTGCAGAAGAATAGTTAACAGTGACATAATCAATTTATTTAAAGGTTCAATTTAATTTATCTTATTAATGATGTGACTCTTCTGTCGCCATACCAAAATAGATGGCTGACAACAACGTAAAGACATACGCTTGAATAAAGGCTACTAAAAACTCTAGTAATCCCATAAATATCGCAAATGGTACAGAGACTAGGCTAGCTCCATATCCGGCACCTGGTGCCATATTACCAAAAATAAATATCAAACTCATAAAGCCTAAAATGATGATATGACCTGCGGTAATGTTAGCAAATAGACGAACCATCAATACAAACGGCTTTGTAAATACCCCTACTAACTCAACAACAGGCATGAGTGGAATGGGCAACTTTAGCCACCAGGGAACACCCGGGGCATTAAAGATGTGTTTCCAATATCCCTTATTTCCACTTATGGTCGTTAGACTAAACGTAAATAAGGCCAATACACCTGTAACTGCAATGTTTCCGGTAACATTGGCGCCTCCCGGAAAAATTGGAATCAGTCCTAACAGATTATTGATTAAGATAAAGAAGAATACAGTTAGTAGAAACGGAGTAAACTTCTCATAATGATGCCCAATTGAGCTCTTTGCAATATCATCTCTGACAAATAGAATAAGGGGCTCAAGTAACGACTGAAGGCCACTCGGAGCTTGTCCCTCTCTTCTCTTGTAAGCACTGGCTACAGAGATAAAAATTAGTGATAATAATATCGTTGAAAATAACAGGGCAAAGGCTGTTTTAGTAATTGATAAATCCAGGGGTAACTCACTACTCACCACCTCTTGACCATCAGCACCAACAGTCACTTTAACAATCTTTCCTTTATAGGGCTCTTCTGACATCAACCGATACCCTTTATAACTATCATGTCCATGATGGAATTTCGATGAACTAAACATTACAAGACTACCATTATCCCATAAGATAATAGGCAAAGGAACCGATATCGCAGTTTCTCCAATCTCAGCAATGTGCCATTCATGACTATCAATAACGTGCTCAATGATCATCTTGCCGGCATCGAATTTCTCTTTACCGTTGCTGCCGGAGTGCTCAGAACTTATTTCAGAAGCTTCTGCTACAGGCTCTGTAGCATATAAGTTGCCAACGCCTGAAATCAATAAGAATACAAACAAAAAGCGTACTATTTTTTCAGCCATACAGTCAGATAATGTGATAAAGTCTAACTTCAGATAAGCCATGCAATTTTACTACTTTTTTGTAGATTTTACACTTTATATAAAACGATTTTCTGGCTTAAAATTGCCTAAAACCCACAAAAACGCTTAATCAAAAACGCATTTTTATGACATCTTGTTCAATTTATTTCATTTTAAAATCTACTTTTTCTTTCCAAATAACACCACTTATTCCTATTACCCTGTTGCTCACATAAAAAGAAGCTTTTCCTTTATCTTGATTAAAAATTATTTCTTCTTAACTATTCAAATTGCTTAGACCTGTGCTAACAGCACCATATTTGTTTTACCCTTTCCTTGCAATGGGAAACTAGAGAGGTGGACAACCAATTCGCCTGGTTGAAGAACTCCTAATTCGCTTAAAAAGGTTCTCATTGATTCGGTCACATTAGCAGCCTGATCAAGATCTTCTGCGATGAAGCCTTTTACACCCCATACTAACTGCAATTTACGTATTACAAAAGGCTGAGGGGTAAAAACCACCACTCTGGCGTTTGGTCTGTGGCTTGAAATCTTGATTGCTGTATAACCAGTATGAGTGTATGCTACAATACTCTTAGCATTTGTCTCATAAGCCATATTAACAGCTGATGAACATAATGTATCTGTTATAAAACGATCACCCCCTGAGCCTATGACCTGTCCTGTGCGATAATAGATATCATCAAACATCTCAGCCTGTTCAATTACCTTGTGCATCGTAGCTACAGCCTCAACAGGATATGGCCCGGCGCTGGTCTCTCCACTTAACATCAGCGCATCGGCACCATCGATAACACTATTGGCAACATCATTAATCTCAGCTCTGGTCGGCTGCATGCTGGTCAACATCCCTTCCAGCATTTGCGTCGCAACGATTACCGGCCTACCAAGTTTTATGCATTTTTGAATAATACTTTTTTGAATAAAAGGGACCTGCTCAAAGGGTATCTCAACCCCCAGATCACCCCTAGCAATCATGATTGCATCTGCAGCCCTAATGATCGGATCAATATCTGCTACCGCTTCGGGCTTTTCAATCTTAGCAATAATCCCCGGATAAAAACCACGAGGATACATCTTCATAGCATCCCTCAGAGCCCTGATATCTCCCGCTGACCTAACAAAAGAGAGAGCTACCCAGTCTATATCACTCTTCATGATCCACTCCAGATTTTCCCTATCTTTCGATGTAAGCGCCGGAAGACTCAATACGGTATTAGGCAAATTAACACCCTTCCGCGAAGTTAATATACCCCCGTTTAGCACTTCTGCCTGAACCTCACTCTTCATATCACTACTACGAATCAAGAGTGTCAGCTTTCCATCATCAATCAGAACCCTTTCACCAGCCTTAACATCTTTAGCAAAGTCTTTGTAATTGATGCTGATTAAGCCATGCTCCATACTCACCTGACGGGTTGTAAGCGTAACTATATCCCCCGCTTTCAATGGTATCCCTCCAACAGGAGCCTCTCCGGTCCTAATCTTCGGCCCTTGCAGGTCAGCTAATATTGCTACCTCCTCACCCATCTCTTTTGAAACCTTACGTATCGCCTGTACCAACGAATTCCATTGGTCGCTGTTTCCATGAGATAGGTTAATCCTAAACACGTCAGCACCTGCTTCGATCATTCCCCAAATCACCTTTTCCGACATACTTGCCGGCCCCAAGGTAGCTACAATTTTTGTCTTCATAATCTTAAATCATTTCTATCTCAGATGAATACAATAACACCGCTTTGCCACTACGTTCATAATCCATCAAAAAATACTCTAAATCATATAAAACACCTATCATATAATCAAAATATCTTCGCTGTCGTTGATTAACCGGAGGATTATCCGGATTAAGAGCCTCTATCTCAAAGATATCAAATATACCTTCTATCCTCTGCATACCATCCATAATTCTTCCAAGATATCCTTTCCTGACCGCTCCTTTTATTATCAGATGATGTTCTCGGGTAAGCGATGCTCCTCCTGACACCGGCCCCGATAGAAAAAAGTCTGTATAATCATCAAGCATAAAGTGATACAAATAGAACTCTCCAATAGATACCCCTTTTGCATCCTTTACAACGTAGGTACCTTTGAAAACAAACTTATAAAGCAGTGTCTTATTCAAATAAAAGACCAGTTTATACTCCGGCAAAGGACTCGAAATCGTAAGGATGCGGTAATCATCCGACGGATCAAAACAGAGTTTATGAGTCTTTCGCGCCATTTATAGTCCTTTTCAAAAAGTTGCAGAAACAGTTTACCTTTTTATGTCTCTCAAAGATACAAATTGGTAATTAAAGAATTTATCGAAAGTAAGTACCTTTACTTCACAAACTTTAACCAACATGAGAAATATTATCTTTTGGGCATTGCTCTTTCTATCTGCCCATATTTATGCCTCTCCGGGTGATACTCTTGTTATACAGACCTTCACATTTGACTCAATCACAACGCGAAGAGGTGTCTTTTCTTTTCCGGAAAACCCTGAGAATTTTGCTAAAATCTTAATGGTCTATACCCTTAAATGCGACCCTAAAACCCCTCATGATAAATATGACTGCGGTGAATGGGACTATTGCACTTACACCAGAATATACTCCCCAACACTCTTAAAACCAGCTGATACCTCATCTAAAGAACCTTTTATTGAACTGGCACGGTTTATTACACCCTATGGTATTCGTCTCGATTTAGGCCCTAACGGCTTCTCATGGGTCTATGACGCCTCTGATTATGCCCCCTTGCTCAAAGGAAAGGTTGACTTGGCTGCTGGTAACGGACAAGAGCTTCTTGACCTCAAATTCTTATTCATTAAGGGAAAAGCCCCTAGAAAAGTTCTATCAGTGAAAGATTTATGGCCCTATTCCAGTGATGTCTACAAAGACTTGGCTGATAATAAAGTGAAATCAGCCATTACTGTCACCCCTTCAAAAGAGGCTACTACTTTTCGTCTCAAAACCAGAATCAGTGGCCATGGACATTTTGGCCCCGAAAACTGCTGTGAATGGGTTCCCAAAAATCACTTCTGGATTATCAATAATGATACTATCGATAAATGGAAAATCTGGCGAGATTGCGGAATGAATCCAGTCTATCCACAAGGTGGCACCTGGCAATTCGATAGGGCTGGCTGGTGTCCGGGCACATTTGTTTATACTCACGACCTTGAACTATCAACCTTTATCAATAACGATAAACCTTTCTCTCTTGATTATGCCATCCAACCCTACGACACCGTTAACGGTGAATCAGGCGGTAACTACGAAATTGCAATTCAACTGGTAGAATACAGCAAACCAACTTTTAAAAGGGATGCCGCTATTGCCGATATTATAGCACCTTCAACTAAAGATGAGTATAAGAGACAGAACCCTATCAGCCTCAATCCAATAATTGAAATTGAAAACCTTGGATCTGATACCTTAAAACGTGCAACCATCATCTATGGCCTCGTAAATGGACTATCCGGTGAATTTGAATGGTCAGGGTCTCTCCCTTTTATGGAAAATACCAAAGTAATACTACCAATACCCGATTGGGGAATTCTAACGCCTGATCCGGCACGACCAGAGGCATCTTTAAAAAAGGGAGCCAGATTCTTTGCTGAAATTAAAAACCCCAATGACAGAAAAGATAAAAACAAGTTGAATAACCGCATGGAAACAACGGTTAGCTCCCCTGCCATTCTCCCTCAAAACTTTATTCTTGAGGTCAAGACAAACTCCTTTGGCCGTGCTGCAGATAACTCAGCATTGGTTTATGATGCCAATAATAACATTGTATTCTCTTTCCCACAATTTGCAGATGATTCAACCTACCGAATCCCCATTGAGTTAAAACCAGGGGCATACCGTTTTGTCTTCTCTGATAAAAATGAAGACGGTCTGATTAAACATTGGTGGTTAAGAAACGAAGATCCTGACAAAGTTGGCAACAATGGATCATTGAAACTCTTAAGAAATGATGATTCTTTGCTCTTTGATTTTGGTTACGACTGGGCACAAGAGGCATCACTCGAGTTTTTTATTCCTGACCCCAATCTCCCGGTAAGGCCAGAATAATATAAATAGTCGGCTGATCTTGAAAATGCCTACCTTTATTCCAATTGATTTAATCTAATCACTATGAATTTTTCAATTAAACGATCACTGTGGGTAATTACCCTCTTAGCCCTAACCAGTTTAAGTCAATCAACCTTCGGGCAAAACAGCGCATCACCTTATGTCCCCGATGAAGACACCATCATTGCGAAACGCCTTTCCGAATGGCAGGATCTTAAGTTTGGATTATTAATGCACTGGGGGACATATAGCCAGTGGGGTATAGTTGAGTCATGGAGTCTCTGTGCTGAGGATGAAGATTGGTGCAAACGCAGTATGGATAACTATGATGACTATAAGAGAGCCTATGAGAACCTAAAGACTACCTTTAATCCAGTTCGGTTTGACCCATCAAAATGGGCAGCTGCCGCCAAAAAAGCAGGGATGAAGTATGTGGTCTTTACCACAAAACACCATGATGGCTTCTGTATGTATGATACCAAATACACAGACTATAAAGTCACTTCAGAAAGCTGCCCTTTCCATGTCAATGCTAAATCTAACATTGCGAAAGAGGTATTTGATGCCTTTAGGAAAGAGGGGTTATGGGCAGGAGCATACTTCTCAAAGCCTGATTGGAACTCTGATTACTACTGGTGGCGCAATTTTGCTACTCCCGATAGACATGCGAATTATGACCTAAAAAAGTATCCTGAACGTTGGAATAAATTCATTGAGTTTACCCATAACCAATTGACCGAACTTGTTTCAGACTACGGGCCTCTTGATCTGGTATGGCTAGACGGGGGTTGGGTCAGGAAAATGTCAAAAGAGGAGATCCTTAAAGAGAACTCAGACTCTTCATTAAGATATCAGAGAAGTAAGAGTCAGGACATTCACATGGGAGAACTCAAAAAGAAACTGAGAGCAATTAACCCTGATCTTATTGTTGTTGACCGTGCAGTCTATGGACCGAATCAGAACTATCTGACACCAGAAAATACTGTCCCCGAGCAATATCTACCATACCCTTGGGAATCTTGTATCATTGCAGGTGGCTCTTGGTCATGGATTCCTGATGCAAAATATCTCACATCACGCAAAGTCATCCACACCCTGGCTGATGTTGTGGCCAAAGGGGGTAATCTGTTACTCAATATAGCTCCCGGCCCTGATGGTACCTGGGATGAGGAGGCCTACAAAATGCTTGAGGGTGTTGGTGCATGGATGGATGCTAACGGTAAAGCTATATACAATACTAGAGCGGTTAAACCCTACAAAGAGGGGAAATTTGCATGGACAGAAGATAAAGAGAAGAACCGTTATGCGATCTATTTAGCTGAAGAATCTGAAACCAATCTGCCGGAGAAACTCATGCTCTATGAGTTTTTCGCTAAAGGAGGAGACATCATTACCTTCTTAGGTGATGACACCCCGCTGGAATTTATCTCATTCGGCGATGGAACTGTCGTTAAAGTACCTGCTCAGTTAAGTGGGTTCCGATCAGGTACCGAAGCTTGGGTACTCAAAATTACGCCTGCAAAATAAAACCAGTTCAATACTAAAAGAAAACAGCGGAGTACCAAATTTGATACTCCGCTGTTTTCTTTTAAGCTATCCGGATATGTCTTACCCCAATTCTAACAACTGTGGCAAGCATAAATCTATCTGATGCTATTATTCAACCTTTTTACTTTTCGATGTTCTCAAGGCTAAGTCGCATTGATCTGGCGATAAAAGTTGGAATATCTGTATTCTCAATATAATCTTTATATGCCTCAGCTGAAGCTCCCATTGCCCGAACCGGAACGGGAATACCTGTATGTGACCAAGTAGTCCAACCAATACCTGCCTTTTGATTTAATATCCTCCTGGCAGTGGCGCCTATTGGATCTAATCCACCATATAAAAGAAAGTTCTCCTCTTCAAATTGGCTAGCACCTTTACCGGACATACTCACCTGATAAGCCCTTCTCAACTGTTCCTGCTCCCATGGGCTTAAAGTAACTGATTCACCAAAACCATAATCCTTTTTAAGAATTAACGCAACTGAATCATAGTTAAAGTTACCAGCAGCCCTCTGCTTATACTGTTTTAAATGAGAGTCTAGTTCATCAAATGAGCCTTTTTGTTGATCCAGGAGAGTCAGGTTTGACTCATACTTCATTCCTGCCCAACCTAATGCAAGACCTCCGGTTTCATGATCGGCTGTAATGACGATGAGTGTCTCCTTTGGGTGCTTTTGGTAGAACTTAACAGCCTCCATCACGGCACTATCCAAAGCAAGAACCTCCTTAACTACCGTTGCCGCATCATTTGAATGGGCTGCCCAATCAATTTTACCCCCTTCAATCATCATAAAGAAACCATCTGGACCTTCTAGCAGATCGATTGCTTTCTTTGTAATCTGTGCTAAGGTAAATGAGGCCTTGGCATGGTCTATTACATATGGCATAGAGGCATTGTCCTCATTAATGACCGGATTCACTACAAAAACGGGAAGATCACTCTTCTTCGCTTGACTAAAAGACTCTTTATCTCTAATTAACTTAAAACCCTTGCTTACTGCAGCTGTATAAAGGTCAGGTTTATTCCCTTTTTTCCCTGTGGGATTTATTAAACCGCCACCACCAAAATAGTCGAATCCGCTATTCACCAACTCGTTGCCAATCTCATAATACATATTACGATCGGGTTGATGAGCATAAAAGGTTGCAGGTGTAGCATGATCAATGCTCACTGATGTCATAATGCCTACCTTATAGCCCATTTGATGTGCCCTTGTGGCGATACTGAATAACTTTTTATCTCTGGGACCATTCATCCCGATAGTATTGATTGTAGTCTTTGAACCCGTAGCCAAAGCAGTACCTCCAGCAGCTGAACAGGTAATAAACCGGTTTAATGCGGTTGTACGTTGATATGATTGTACTGGAAAATCAGACATGACTAATTTATGCATGCCCACACTTCCCTCTTTGGAAGCTAGATAGGCTTCTGCCAGACTCGTATGAGCCAAACCCATACCATCACCGATAAACAAGAAAACATACTTAGCTTTCGGTAAAGAGCTCTTTGATTCTCTCCCCTCCTGACCGTTGACGATGGCAACGATACACAAAAACACAAGTGATAAAATGAAATTTCTCTTAAGATTCATATGTTATTCATCTATTTTTTTACGATTTATAAAAGGCTTCACCACTAAAATCGCTATTCGCTAACTATCCATTCTACATTCTATAATTTTCTGTTCCCATTAACAAAAACAATAAAGTATCTCTGGAGATAGTCTGATGCAAAAGCCAATTTCATAAGCCCCCAAATTAAACAAACATACGTTGTAAATTGGTTTGTAAGACAAACTTAATGCTATCCGGAGAACTAAACATTAAAGAATTTGAAATTTTTTATCCTATCAAAGGTCATACTGCCGGAATTGAGTAGACAATTAGCTAATAAACAATCTATCTTTGAAACCAGAAATTAATGGGTTAGTTGTAAGAGGTAATTTTATTATTACTTTGGTCAACGCTAGAGAAACGTTAGTCTTTATCAATTAATTAGGATGAATAAAAAGATATCCGAGATCAATATCAGCTCGATTAACAAAAAGATCATTAAACTACTAGCTGAACTATCAAGACAAAATTGGGCCATAATACAAGCTAGTCGCATATCATTAAGAGTAACCCCATTTGTTGGTTTTGATGAACTTGTTAATGATTTAGAATCACCATATACTGATCTGGATGAATCATTCCCCAATCTGGCAGGGCACTATATCATGCTAAGTAACTCTGAAACGCCCATTAGAAAACTAATCAGAGAACCATCTGAGCACTTGGGTATTTTCAAAATCGAACAGAATGGCCGACGACTGATCAGGCTTGGCCCGGGAGAACAGGCCATGATTCCAATAACACCAACGGTCTTACTTCATCTCCGTTTTCATGAATGGATGATAGGTTCCAGATTGAGAATGCCAGTGGTAGTCTTAGCCGAACCAGATGAGTTACTTCGCCTGGAAGCCTCTGTTACTCCGATAAACGCTTTCACTATGACAGACCTCCTCATTGATGCATGGAGACCTCTGCTAAATGAGATACCTAACGGACAAAAGATTCCTTTGCATCAGGTTTTTGAAACAGATAAAGATGGAAACCTTCTGCATGGGCAAATTCCCGGACTGGTTTTTCATCAAAGGCATGGTGTCTTTGCTGCTTCCGATAGTTTTGGAGAGCTCCTTCCTCTCTTAAAATCAGCTGAGAAGGCAGCGGGTATAGCACGGGCAACTTTACTTGCCAATGCTTCAAGGATTGGCAAGGAGTAGAGATTTATTAACAAACCTTTTATAACTTTATCGTCTCTCATTACCAAATACAATCTCTGACCAAATTATTATCACACTAGCAACCAAATCGGTAAATCCATGGAAAAAAAATATAAGAAAGCAGGCCTTTCTCTCATCCTTTTTTGGCTTATATCAGGTTTAACTGCCCAAACCATTAACCTTAATTCCATAACTCAAAAAGAGTGGCCTAACGCAGCTTGTGTCATCATCTTTGATTCAACCTCCACTAAAGTGATGTCCTCTGGATTGAGCCATATGACTCAACATAAGCTTATCAAAATATTGGATGAAGAAGGTGCAAAATCTCAGAGAGTATTCACCATCGGATATGACCCTCTTTCAGCTTTTACCCGTATAGATAAGATCTTTATTCATAGAGCTAACGGTACAACTGAAGTTTATGATACCTCCAAAGTAGCTGACTATGCAGCCCCTGCTCGCATGATCTATTGGGGAGCCCGCGAAAAGATGGCTGATCTTGGTCGGCTTTACCCTGGTGATGCTATCGAGATATTCACTTATCGCAAAGGTTTTACTTATGCGCTCCTTCAAAAACCTGACAACTCTGATGATAAATATATCCCGCCAATGCGTGGCCATTTCTATGATATTGTAAGTTTTGCCGTTGATTATCCTACTTTGAAGAAAGCATATATTGCAACCGTACCTTCAGATAAAAAGATGCAATACGAAGTATATAACGGAAAAATCAATGTCACAACTAAAGTCATAAATCAAAATACCCGATACACCTTTTCAAAAGATACCTTAAACCCTCTTCCTACCGAACCCAATATGGTTGCCATGGCCGATGTTGCTCCTAAAGTACTTATGAGCACTAGCCCTGACTGGAAAGCTAAATCGGTTTGGTTTTGTGGAGTAAATGAGGACTATGGAAGCTTTAAATCAAACAAGGAGATCAATCGTAAGGTTAAGGAGATCCTTAAAGAGGCTAAAACTGAAGAGGACTCTATCAGCTTATTAACCCACTGGGTGGCCGATGAGATTCGCTACAGTGGATTATCAATGGGAGAAGGAGAAGGTTACACTCTGCATTCAGGTGACATGAACTTTACCGATCGTTGTGGGGTATGTAAGGATAAAGCCGGGATGCTCATCACGATGCTACGGGCTGCAGGATTTACATCCTATCCTGCTATGACCATGGCCGGAGAAAAGATATTTCCTATACCAGCCGACCAATTCAACCACTCTGTTACTGTCGTTAAAAGAAGAAACGGACAGTACCAGCTTCTTGACCCAACATGGGTACCTTTTACCCGTGAACTATGGTCTAGCCTGGAACAGCAACAAAACTACCTAATGGGTCTACCAAATGGAGCTGATCTAATGATCACTCCGGTTTCTCCTGATTCACTGCATTGGCTTAAAGGAGAAGCCAACTGGGTTATTAATGAAAATGGAACTATTACAGGTTCTATCACCATTGAGGGTGAAGGACAGAGTGATGCGGCTGTTCGTGGATTATTTGCTAATGGACCTGCACGTATCTGGAAGGATAATCTTGAGAGAGAGATCTTACGGGTATACCCCACGGCTAAACTTTTAGATATCAATTGGACTGATCCGGATCAGTACTTAAAGACCCATGCCATTCTTAGAATAACTTTAGAGATACCACAAGGCTCACAAGTCACAAACCAGTCGATTACCGTCCAACCTATTTTAACCGGAAAGCTTTTCCAACGTCTTATTTGGATGAGTGGACTTGACACCAAGCCTATAGATAGGAAATACCCTTTTAAGGTCAGATGCAGTCAACGCACTACTCTAACTGAGAATTACACGGTACCTAAAGGGTATAAACTGATGAATCAACCAGCCGTTTTAAAAGTCGAAAACAGCTCAGCAGCTTACTTCAAAGAGATCCGTTTCGCAGAAGGTGCTTGCTCAATTACAGAGACCACTAAACTGACACAACGAGTCTATGAGCCAACACAATGGGCCGATGTCAAACAGGCTGTTTCAGATATGAAATCGGGAAGAAACCAAGTGATGGTTCTCAGCAAAGATTAACAATTTGCAGGGCATTTTGCCAGATGAATTAGGTACTAAGACTCTACTATTTACCACAAAAATGAAGATAGCACCATGGCTCATCTTCATTTGGGGTTTTTGGCATATTGTGTAGCTAATATCGCTAGGTATCAATACAAGTATGACCCATTTCTCCTGCCAACCCCAAATAGTCATGTTTTCAACTATCTGTTATTCAGCACCCCTAAAGCATCTCTCTTATATCCCTCTTATATCTCTCTTATGACTCTCTTATGTTCTCTTATGTTTGCTTATGTCTCTCTTATAA
>MTLC01001971.1_pt1 | contig 35275 bp, 17 predicted proteins | sample 1982451 | NCBI WGS metagenome assembly MTLC01 (sample SAMN05710165, study PRJNA340218) | biofilm metagenome | isolation source: sample SPH anode biofilm adapted to +100 mV | place: USA | collected 2012-02-03 | reverse complement strand
CCGCGGCGGCCAGGATCGGCCGGATCGAGGACCACACCGTCTTCCACGCCGTACCGAGCTGGCGCGCCACACCCGACACGCTGGCGTGCTCGCGACGGATCTGGTGCACCGCCCACCGGCAGGCCCGTGTGGTGAGCATGGCCCGGGGTTTGGCGACCTGCTCGTCCTGCTCGGTGAACACCCCGACCGGGCAGGCCGGCTCCGGGCATTCCCAGGTCCGTTTCCGCCAACGCAGCTCGACCGGCCGCCCGAACGACGGAGCATCCACCAGCCGCACCGTGCGCCGGCCATGACTCGAGGCGACGACCCCGCACACCGGGCAGCCCATCACCGACCGGGCCGACTCGACCGTCACCCTCAGCCCGCCACCGCCGTCCCGCTCGACCCCGATCACATGCAGCCCGGGCAGGTCGACCAAGAGGTCGCAACGGTCGCAGTACTCGTCATAGTGGCAGCGCACGGCGCAGCCCGTAGGCTCAGACACAGGTCGAGGTCCTTGATGCAGAAGTGTGGTAACTCCTGATCCTGAGGGCCTCGACCCCCTACCTCACCGACCGTGCCCTCACCGGCGTGTCCCACTCACCCCCACCGCAGATCCGAAGAGCCGTATTGCGACAATCCTCGCGGCGCGGCGGAAGGGCATCCCGGTCCATGAGTTCGGTTGCTATCGCAACGGGTTCGGCTGCGAGTGTGCCCTCAGATCTCAGTCGTCCTGACTGGAATCGGAGAGCGCCGTCGAGTGTGCGGCAATCAGGGCGACGCGCCCGTCTTGGAGACTTGCAGCTACGAAGTCACGGACGTCCTTGACCGAGACGCCGCTGCTGCCCACCCAGCCCTTCTTGACCAGTTCTGCGAACTGGTCGTTGCTCAGCCATCGCCCGAGATTGTCGTGAGTCACCGCATCACCGCCGCGGGGACCCTTCAGGCGGCCAGCGTCGTGGAGCCGCTTCAGCATCTCGGATGGCACGTACAGCCCGCGAGTCAGGTCCGCCTCTCGGAGAGGATCAACGACGGGATAGGCGAACTTGGTGAAGGTCGAGCCTGGACCGAGGCGGTAGGCGCGCCCGTCGGAAGTGCTTGCTGAGGCCGAACCGAAGATGTCGAACGCCACCATGCGCTTCAACTGGTCGGGAAGGCGGGCGTCGATGCCGGCGATACGGACGCTTCCCTCTGCCTCCATCCGCTTGTACTGGACAAGCACGAAGCAGTCGTAGTCGTGGCTGTAGTACACGAGGTCGACGCCGGTCGCGGACTCCACTCCGGTTGCGTTCACGTTCATCACATCGAGGGTGTGCTCGCCGTCCGTGAATCGAAAGATGTCTTCTCGCTGTGGCTGGGCGTCCATGCCGGGGAACGTGCGAAGGTCGTTGTCGATGAGACTCGCCTCGGACGGTGCAAGCCGCAGTTCGGCCAGTGGGCTCTCGCCGGGAATTGGGGCTGTACGCATTGGTGCGAGGCTCATGTCGCTGAACATCAGTGCCGTCCCGACTGCGTTCGTGTGGTCCTGACGCAGCTCGCCATCGAGGCGCGGAAGCATCCACTCGGGCCGCCCGTCATCGGACGGCCACTCGCCCGCACCGATCCGCGACTGGAGCGCTTCCCGAAGCGCGCTCGACGCTGCGGCAGGCACGGAGCCGCCGCGTCGTTGCGAGGCAACTCGCTGCACGGCCTCCGCCGCGCGGCCGAGCTCACTGGTCAGATCGGCTAGGAGTATCGGCGTCCCGAGTTCGCGGACGGCGCTAAGAACCCATGTTGCGTCGAGATTGGTACGTGCACTGCCGGACTTGACGACCCCGAGGTGCGAGACGACAGCGTCGCCCTCGGCGGTCTCGGTGAGGACAACTGCCACGCGGCCGAACCCGGGGCTGTCGACGCCGCGGTCGACGGCGAAGCTGATGGTCTCGCGTCCGCGGTCGAGCTGATTGCCGAGTTCCTCGGCCGTCAGCACAACAAGGTGCAGGCGAGCGGAGGCGGACATAACAACCATTCTCCCATCGGCCTGGATGCGAGGGGGCGGCGCGTGTCCGGTTTCCTGCCGATTCCGTCAGACGTCACCGATAGGTTTGGTCCATGCAAGTCGCGGCGCTCCGGCGTCGCTTGGTCATGCCCAGCGACGGGCAGAGGGGTCGATGTGGTTCAGAAGCGCAAGTTGATCGAGGTGGCGTTGCCGCTGGAGGCTATCAACCGCGAGTCCGCCCGGGAGAAGTCGATCCGGCACGGCCACCCGTCGACCCTGCACCTGTGGTGGGCGCGCCGGCCGCTGGCCGCAGCTCGGGCAGTGCTCTTCGCCCAGCTTGTCGACGACCCATCCAGCCACCCCGAGGAGTTCCCCACCGAGGAACTGCAGCGCGAGGAGCGCGAGCGACTGCACCACCTAATCGAGCGGCTGGTGGTGTGGGAGAACATCCGGGACGAGAAGCTGCTCGCCGAAGCTCACGCTGAGATCCTAAAGTCGACGGACGGGAACCCGCCGCCGATCCTCGACCCGTTCGCCGGCGGTGGCACCATCCCGCTGGAGGCTCAGCGATTGAGAGTGAGCGCTCATGCTTCGGACCTCAACCCTGTGCCCGTTCTTCTGAACAAGGCCCTCATCGAGTTCCCCGGCAAGTTCAGCGGCCGTCCTCCGGTCTTCCCAGGACTCGCAGAGAGTCAGATCCGCGCGTGGAAGGCGGCGGAGGGACTTGCTGCCGACATCGAGGCCTACGGCGGGTGGATGCGAGATGAGGCTGCGCGGCGACTCGGAGCGCACTACCCTCCGATCAACGGGAAGACGCCCATCGCCTGGATCTGGGCACGAACCGTCATATGCCCAAACCCCGCCTGCCGAATCGAGAGCCCGCTCGTGAACTCGTTCACGATGTGCACACGCAAGGGGAAGCAGGCGCACGTCGTGCCAACTGTCGACGGGAAGGTAATCCGCTACTCGGTTGCCCGCTCGGGTACGCCAGTGCCCGGCACGGTCACTCGCACTGGTGCACGGTGCCTTGCGTGCAACTCAGTCATTGCCCTCGACTACATCCGGGACGAGGGGCGGCAGGGACGCATGGGAGCACATCTTCTGTGCGTAGTGGCCGAAGCCCAGCGGAGCCGCAGCTACGAGGCGCCGGATGCTGCCGCAGTCAGAGCGGCAAGAGTCGATGCCCCAGCGGACTTCCCGGATGTCGCCCTCCCGAAGCGGGCGCTGGGATTCCGGGTTCAGGCGTACGGCCTCACATCGCAACGGGACTTCTACACGCCCCGGCAGCAGATCCTCCTTACTGAACTGGTTCGGCTCGCGAAGGAGGCTCGCGTCCGCGTACTCCAAGACTCGGGCGACCCTGCCTACGCAGATGCCATCACCGCCTACCTCGCTCTCTTCGTGGGACGAGCTGCGAATCGCTCCTCAAGTCAGAGCTTCTGGCACCCCGGCCGTGAGACCGTCGAGCAGGTGTTCGCGCGCAACGCAATGCCGATGATCTGGGTCTACGCAGAAGGAAACCCGTTCTCGGGATCGACTGGAAACATCGAGGGTCAACTGGGGTACCTCGTTGAAGCTCTGGAACGGGTTCCAGCGTCAGCTGTTGGCGCTGTCGAACAGAGAAGCGCGACTGATCTGCCCGCTGGCCCATTTGTCATCAGCACGGACCCGCCGTACTACGACAACGTGCCCTACGCCGACCTATCAGACTTCTTCTACATGTGGCACCGCCAAGTTCTCAGGGAGTACATGCCGGACCTGTACGGGACGGTCGTGACGCCCAAGGACGAGGAGTTGATCGCCGAGCCGGCGCGTCATGAGAGCGCTGCCGCCGCAGCGAGCTTCTTTGAGGCGGGCCTGCGTCGTGCTTTCGATGCCGCGCTGGCCGCACAGGCGGGCGAGTTCCCCATGACCGTCTACTACGCGTTCAAGCAGTCAGAGACCGACGAGCACGGAACAGCTTCGACCGGTTGGGAGACGATGCTCCAGGCGCTGATCGACGCAGGAGGTGAAGTCACCGCTACCTGGCCGGTTCGTACAGAACTCGGCGGTGGCTTGCGTGAACTAGGTCGCAATGCGTTGGCATCGTCCGTTGTGCTCGCAGTGCGGCGTCGCGAGAAGTCTTCGTCGAGTACCGATCGCCGCGGCTTTTTGGAGACGCTGGAGCATGAACTGCCTGAGGCATTGCGCAAGCTTCAGCAGGGAGCGGTTGCGCCCGTAGACCTCCCGCAAGCCGCGATTGGGCCTGGCATGGCCGTCTTCACTCGATTCAGCTCGGTCATCGAGGACGATGGTTGCCCGATGACAGTGAGATCCGCGCTAGCACGGATCAACGAAGTGCTGGACCAGGTGCTCAACGAGCAGGAAGGGGAGTTCGATGCGACCACCCGGTTCGCACTCCACTGGTACCGCCAACACGCGTACGGCTCGGGCAAATTCGGCGACGCGGACAACCTCGCTCGGGCGAGAAACACAAGCGTCGACGTCATGGATCGCGAAGGCATCCTGACATCGCGCGCCGGCACAGTCCAGCTGATCAGGCCGACGGATCTCGCGTGGAACTATGACGTTCTGGCCGATCTCCGCACAAGCAACTGGGAGGCGTTGCACCACTTGGTCAGAATCCTCGAGCGCGACGGCATCGCGCCGGCCGGTGACTTCTTGCGGTCGGCATTGAGTCGCTCGGATCATGCCGTGGACGCTGATCTTGTGAAGGAACTTGGTCACTTGTTGTTCCGCATCGCGGAGGGCTCAGGCTGGACGAAGGACGCCTTGTCCTTCAACAACCTCGTCACAAGTTGGCCAGACATCCTGGACGTCGCCCGCGAGAATGGTGCCAGACAGCTCTCGGCTGCCAATCAGAGTGAGTTCGACTTCGACGAGGACGAGTGAAGTGGCGCTGAGCAATCGCGACCGGATTGACCGGATGTTCCAGGTGATGGCGCCGGCTCTGGATGACTTCATAGCGTCGGTCATCGGCCAGGGAGACCCTTCGCTGGGTGCGGCCTGGACCAATCTGGTTTCACTTAAGGACCAGAAGGGTGGAGCGCCCGCCGGCAAGGACTACGACCCGCTCGATCCGCAGGTGCAGTTCCGAATCCTCACCGAGGGCAACATCACCGGTGGCTTCAAGTCCGGCTGGTATCCGCTGAGCGACCGGATTGGGCGCTCGGGTGAGTCGTATGCGAGCGAGCTGCGCCAGGTTCGCAATGACTGGGCGCACAACCAGCCCTTCACCGATGATGATGCCTACCGGGCGCTGGACACGGGGGAGCGATTGCTGCGCCTGATCGGGGCGGACGAGGCTGACGAGGTCCGCTCAATCCGGCAGAACCTGCGCCGAGTGACGGCCGACAAGGATGACAAGAAGGTCCTGAAGTCCGCGGTCGACAACCCGGAGGCGATTGGGTTGAAGCCCTGGCGTGAGGTACTGCGGCCGCACGATGACGTGGCAACAGGCAACTTCGCTGCGTCGGAGTTCGCCGCCGATTTGTTCAAGGTGGCGTTCGGGGGTGAGCAGGACACGGGCTACTCCGATCCGGCGACGTTCTTCCAACGCACGTACCTGACGGAGGGGCTGAGTCAGTTCATCAGCCGTGCGGTCCGGCGTCTGTCTGGGGATGACAATGCACCTCCGGTGATCAACTTGCAGACCAACTTCGGAGGCGGCAAGACGCACTCGATGCTGTCCCTCTGGCACGTCGCAGCCGGCCTGCCGGTGGGGGTGTTCCCGCAGGAGACACAGGAGTTGCTGACCGCGAGCGGCTACGCGGGACAGAAGGTGAACCGGGTTGCGATCGTCGGTAACCACTTCAGCCCGTCTGGTGTGACGAAGGCCGATGGAACGCGGGTCAACACGATGTGGGGTGAGCTTGCGTGGCAGCTCGGCGGTCCTGAAGGGTTCACGATCGTCGCGAAGTCGGACGCCGCTCGGACGCACCCTGGCGATGCGGTGCGTGACTTGCTGGCAAAGTATGCGCCTGCGGTGATTCTGATCGACGAGTGGGTGGCTTACGCCCGCTCCCTGATCGGTCGCGACGACCTCGCCGGCGGGACGTTCGATGATCAGTTCACGTTCGCGCAGACACTCACTGAGGCGGCCAAGGGCACGTCGGGCGTTCTGCTGGCGATCTCGATCCCCGCGTCCAGCACCGGTGATGACGTCGACAAGATCGTCGCGGGCAACGCCGAGGAAGTCGGCGGCGCGAACGGACTGGAGGCGCTGAAGCGGTTGCAGAACGTGGTCCGCCGGGTGGCTGACCAATGGCGCGCGGCCTCGCCGACCGAGGCCTACCACATCGTCAAGCAGCGGCTGTTCCAGCAGCCTGATGCGGCCGCGCTGGCGGCTATCGGCGCGACGGCCCGGGCCTACATGGACATGTACCGCAAGTACACCGACGACTTCCCGCGCGAGTCGCGCGATCCGGCGTACGAGGATCGCATCAAGCGCACCTACCCCATTCACCCGGAGCTCTTCGATCGGCTGTATGAGGAGTGGTCCTCGCTGGAGCGGTTCCAGCGCACCCGTGGCGTGCTGCGGCTTATGAGCACCGTGATCCACGCGCTGTGGGCGGGCGATGACGCGTCGCCGCTGATCATGCCCGGGTCGATCCCGCTCGCCACCTCGTCGGTGAACGCCGAGCTGACCCAGTATCTGCAGGACTCGTGGAAGGCGGTCATCGACGCCGACGTGGACGGCCTGAACTCCGAACCTGTCCGGATCGACAAGGACCGCCCTGTCTTCGGCCAGCGGTCGCTCACCAAGCGGTTGGCGCGCACCGTGTTCTTCGGTGCCGCGCCGACGATCGGATCGGCCCACAAGGGTCTGGAGACCCAGCGGGTGTTCCTGGGCACTGCCGTTCCTGGTGATGTACCGGGCAACTTCCACGCCGCTCTCACGGCGCTGGCGGATCGTGCGACGTACTTCTACTCGGGTTCGGGCAAGTACTGGTACGACCTGCAGGCCAACATCACCCGCACCGCGAAGGACCAGGCCGACCGGCTGCACAAGGAGGACGTGTGGGCCGAGATCGTCCGCCGCCTCCAGAATCAGGCCCGGCCGACCGGGGACTTCGCCGGCGTCCACGTCTGCCCGATGGAGAACGCCGACATCCCCGACACCGACGAGGCCCGGCTAGTGATCCTTCATCCGAAGGTGTCGCACAAGCGCAAGGCCACCGACTCGGCGGCGCTGCAGTTCGCGCAGAAGGCCACCGAGCAGCGGGGGAGCGCCAACCGCACCTATCGCAACATGCTGGTCTATCTGGCGGCAGACGAGGACCGGCTCGCCGAACTCGACACGGCCACCCGCGACTACCTCGGATGGAAGCACGTTCTCGACAACGAGGCCGACCTCGATCTCACCCAGAACCAGAAGAACCAGGCCACCCAGCGCCAGACCCAGGCCGACCAGACCGTCAACGCCCGGCTCCTGCAGACCTTCACTTGGGCGCTCGTCCCGGCGCAGCCAGACCCGAAGGCGCCATTCGTGCTGAAGGAGACCAAGGTCGAAGGCCAGACTCCCTCGCTCGCAGACCGGGTTTCCCGTCGGCTCGGCAACGACGGCGACCTCTCCACTCGCCAGGCGGCGGCGACGATCCGGCTGGCGATCAGCAAGGTGCCAACCATCTGGGAGAAGGGCCACGTCCCCCTCGGCGAACTGTGGAGCCTATACAGCACCTACCCCTACATGCCGCGCCTGCGGGACCGGAAGGTGCTCAACGAGGGCATAGTGGACCAGCCCATGCTGTGGAGCACCGACGGCTTCGCCCTGGCCACGGGCTACGACGAAGCGGCTGGAAGGTACGTCGGGTTGTGGACTAGCGATGACAAGGGCTTCGCACCCCAGCCGGTCGACTCACTGCTCGTAGTCCGGCCAGACATCGCCTCTGCGCAGAGAGCGGAGGAACAGCGGGCGAAGGCCGAGACAACCGAGTCCGCGAAGAACATCCCGACCGATACCGCGCAAGGTGGATCGCTGACGACGAGCGCCGACGAACCGCCACAGTCTTCGGTTGTCGTGAGACACAAGACTCGGTTCTTTGGTACGAAGACCCTGAGGCCCGAGCACATCGCGATCGACTTCAAGAACATCGCCGATGAAGTGCTCAGCCAGCTCCGGATCGACGTTGCGACCCATCTCAACGTCCGCATCGAGATCGAGGCGATCAACGACGACGGCTTCACCGAGGGCCGGGTGCGTGCCGTCTCCGAGAACGCCAAGACGCTGAAGTTCGAGCAGGCCGACTTCGAGGAGACATAGACGAGTGTGAACTCTGGCGCCGGAGAGGCCGGACTCTCACCCTGCCTCTCGTCGAGACTCAGCCAACGCTCGAGGGAGACCGCGGAGGTCATTGCGACCCACACGCGAGGCACGAAGCGACTTCGCTGCGCCCGATCCTTCGGAGCTCAAACAGCGATCGCTGGATCTGGTGACCATCTCAAGCGGTTGATTCTCAGCTCGCCGTCGTGTGTGTGCGCACCAAGCTCGACCGTGATGAGTTGATCGCCCTCAAAGGCGGGACTCAATTCCAGCGTCAGGTACTCGAACAGTTCCCTTTCATGAACCGCGATGACGACCTGCCGACCGTGGCGCTTGGACAGCACTCGCATGAGCCCAGCGAACTGTGCGACGTGCACGTCGTCCATCGATTGCACGGGGTCGTCGAAGACCAGGCAGGGAACAAGCGGATCAACTGCAAGGTGGAGGGCGATGAACAGTGATAGGGCGGCGGTATTGAGGTTGCCGGCGCTGAGCATCAACTGCGGGGTTCCTCCGTGGTCGCCCGATCGGTGCACTGTGCGAAGCGTGAGGTCGAGAGCGGATCTGGACGCCGTTGGAATGCCGAAGGCCGGGACGAAGGGCTCTTGTGGCGCAAGCCGCGTGAAGACGCTTCGCCACACTTCGTTCAGTGACTGCGTGAAGACCCGCTCCACGATGACCGCGCGTGCCTTCGCCGATGCGTCATGCACAGCCTTTGCGACGGCTTGACGCCGCTTTGCCTCCTTGACGCGGCTGTCCCACTTCACTTTGCGTTCGGCCGCTTGTCCAACGTCAGCCTTCAGCGCGGCTACAAGAGAGCTGGACTGACGCAGCCGGTCAAGGTGCTCACGGGCATCTGCGTGCGCACGCCGGACGTTTGCTGCATTCGCAACCCGGCCTGAGGCAAGCCCGGCAAGTTCACGACAGAACTCCTCAATCCGTTGATCCGGGCTGCGTTTGGTAGCACCCAGCGCTTGTGCGACTTGGTCAAGCTCAGCTTGCAGGGTCGCCCGTTCGCGGAGTGCGGTGTCGGCCTCCTCCGCAGCCAACTCTGCCGCCAAGACTCGAGCCTGCAGGTTCAGGCCGTGGTTGATCGCTGGCAGGAGGTATCGGAGTTGCTCGCGGAGGTCGACGAGTGCCGACCTCCGTGACGCGACTTCTGCGAGCTCGGCTTCGGGGAGCAAGTCGTCCAGAAGTTGAGCGAGCGCCTGGTCGCCCAGTCGCACCTGTTCGGCGGCGACACTGCGTTGCTCGCGAAGTTCGCGAAGTTCAATGCCTTGGCTCGTCAGAGCTGCGATCTTTCTGTCAACGTGGGTCGAGAGATGCGTCTCAGACACTTCGCCAAAGCTGCGATCACAGACTGGACAGACGTTCGTGACGGTCTCGTCCCGAAGAGCCGCTAGCCCTTCGACGAGGGATCCCGCCCGTTCCTGTGCAGCAGACAAACGCGTTTCGACGTCTCGTAGTACCCCTCGGCGAGCTTCGAGTTCCTGCTCTTGTCGACTCTTGCTTGAAGCGAGTTGCTCCTGACGTCGAAGGAGACGGACTGCGCGATCGAGTTCGAGTTCCAGCGCAGACTCCTCCTCCCCGGGAGCGAGGATTGGCACACTCAGAGCGGCGGCAGTCGCACGCCATTCGTCAATCTCGCCAGTGTTATGCAGTTGCCAGTGGTCGTAGTCGGCTGAAGCTGCCGTGAGCGCGGCTTGCGCCTCATCCAGCCGCTTGGCCGCCGGGCGATGCGCAAGTCCCTGGATCCGTCCCTCAATTACGGCAAGGGCCTTGTCAAGGTCCAGTGCGGCTGAGAAGTCCGCTTCGGGCTGACTTGCGTTGAGCAGCGCGATTGCCTGCGAATACTGCTCCCCGTGGTCCAGTTCGGGCAACGCGATGCCCAGTGCGGTCAGTGCACCGGTGACACGTTCGCGATGCTGCGCCAAAGTAGTGCGCTCAGCGTCGAGTTGGGTCGTCGCCTCAGTCATGGCACGGTCTGCTGCGTCCGCGTTGGCTTCCGCCTTGGAAAGGCCTTCGGAAAGCTTCCTCAGGTTTCTGATGTCCGTGGCACTAGCGAGTCCCGAGTGGAGGGCGTCTAGCTGTTCCAGGCCGAGCAGCTCATTGACGAAGCGCGCAAGAGCCGATTCTGCCCTACCCTCGCGGTACTGGTACAGCTCAAGAAGTTGGCCGAGCGAGACCTGATCCAAGTAGCACCGCTCGGCGTAAAACTGCGCGGTCTCCGCGTCGAACGCGGGAGCGCCCTCAATGCGGCTGCCTCCGACCGTCATCGTGGTTGGTTGTCTGTTGCCACCGAGGGCGTCCGAGACCTCCACCCGAAGCGTGGCGAACCGCTGGCCGTGATACGGAAGGTGGGCCGTATACCGGGGATCTTGGCGGTGCATGCTTCGGATGTCGCCAGTAAGTGCGAGTTCGAGTGCGGACAAGATGCTGGTCTTCCCCGTGCCGTTGGGTCCGTAGAGCAGCACTATCGGCGCATCGAGTGGAACGATCCGATGTCCCTCAAGGCGGCGGAAGTCGGAGATGAGAATGCTGCGAAGCGGTAGATCAGCCAACTCCATCACCTTCGTCCTCCTCGCGTAGCGCGGCGTCGATGTACTCCCGCAACGCATTCCTGACGGCTTCTGGGCCGATCCTCGCGGCCTCGATGAGGAGCTGATGTTCTGCAGACAAGGTCTGCCCGAGAGATCTCCTCACCTCAGCAAGTGGGTCGGTCCCGCGTTCGGTGGCAGAGGGGAGGGACAGCGGAAGAAGCACCGCGACCGCTTGTCGCACGTCTTCCGGTGAAGGGGCCAGACTGCCGACACTCAGCACGCGAGCGTGCCGCTCCAACTCTGTGAGCATCCGTTGGTCGATCTCCTCGCCAACTAGCACCAGGCTGACTGGTCGCGTTGACCCGAACTGGTCCAGGGTGCGACTCAGAGCAGACATCAGACGAACCAGCCGCGACGTGTGGTGTGGACTCGGCGCCACAATGACAAGGTCGTGTGACGGTCCAGTACCGGTCACCGCGGCTTCAAAGTCCAGTGCCGTGCCAGCAACCATCAGTGGCCGAGGCAGGCGTTGGAAGCCAGCGTGTTCCAGTACCTCGACAACCGTCTCGACTCCCCGCGCCATCAGAGTCCTGCCTCCAGCCTGAAAGCGTCGAACAGTTCGTCCGCCGTGTCGATAGTCGCACAGAGTGCCTCCATATCGATGTGACCTGCGGCGCTGCGCCCAGTCCGACCGAAGTGCGACGCTGGAGAGCGAGTCGTGCGTGGGCGCGCGGCCTCAGCTTGAACCACAAGTGCCCTGGCGTCGTCCAGGTCTACGAGACCGTCGAGTTCCAGCTGCGCCAACGCCCGCGAGTCACGCACGAGAAACACCTTGCAGTTCCTGAGGGGTGTTTCGATTCGCAGTACGCCTTCGCCGGGGAGCGACGAACTTCCAGCAGTGAGAACCCACACGTTCTCGGCTGATCCTCGACCAAGGATCGCTAGCGCGACCGCGAGTCGGCCGAGACTGGCGGCTGGAAAGTCCGGGTTCTGCAGGGCAGCACCAATTGGCTCCACGGTGAGGGGTTGGTACAGCAAGCCTCGAGGATCGGTGACGTGACCGGTCCGGAAGACCGACAGTGTCAGAGCGGCCTCGGCCACGAGGGCCTCCAGCACTAGCCGCGGATCTGGGTGGGCCAAGAGGCTGACCTGGTCGCGAAGGCTCCTGATGCCAATGCGGAGTCGTTCTAGGTCAGCCTCAGGTATCGCCAACTCTGGAACAGTGGTCAGCAACTGGCAGAGCTTGTCTGCCAGGGTGAAGAGGACAAGTCCGAGCAACGTTGGTTTCGCGTACGCACCGAGCAGCGCTGATTGCTCGATGGCATCTGCGTTGGCGGCGTAGGAGTCGTCCCCATAAGTCACCCGTATGACGTGTTTGTGATGGTGGTGGAGCCCCTGCTCGGCAAATACCACGGCCGGCGGGGACGACGGCCAGTGTTTCCCGAGATTGCGAATCGCCTGATGCAGCACGGTGTGAATGTCTGGGTCTTGCGCCGACAGACCGACGACCAGTGCCTTCTTGGCGGTGTACAAACCTTCGAGATGCTGCTTGATCGCGCGATTCTCAGTCCGCGTCGTCCAGCCTGAGATCTGTGACTTGCGCGCAATCAGGAGGCCCCTGTACGTCGCCTCATCAGCTGCAGCACGGACAGCACATCCATGGAACTTGACCAGATCTGCTCGTCGCTCCGCCTCCGCCAGATCGTCCGGCCGAACGACCACACGCAAGACCTGCTGCGAACCGCCCGTGAGGCGCTCCATCGCCGCCTCCACCAGGCCGTCCCAGTTCGTTGTGGGAGCCGACTTCACGACGCCCTCCAGCATGAGGATCGCGATGCAGAGATGCTCCACGTCTGGCTCAAGCCCATGCGATCCGTACGTGGCGGGTACGTCGAGCCCTGACCAGACAAGGTGGTCTCCCGGCCGGCCCCTCACTTGGATGTCGAGCGCATCCGAATACTTGTCGGTGAGGCGCTCGACGATGTCTTCGAGACTGGGCCAAGTTGCTATCGGCACCGACAGGTCTACCGACGAGCGAAACCGAGGCCCCGCAAGATCGAGCATGTCCTCAAGCGCTTTCCGATAGGGACACGACCGGGCGGTGTCATCCACGTTTGCCTGAAGGAACGTCAGCAGCCGCTTGAGCAAGTCCGGCACGCTCGGCACAACGTCACGCGAGATCCCTGACCCGAGCCACAGAAGATACTCGCCACGCGCGAAGCCAGACGCCATCTCCCGGAACTCGCTGTCGAAACACGCGAGAACCTCGGCCACTGTGGTCCGAATCGTCACGCGCACCCCATCGCCCGGTGGTAGTCCCTGGAGCAGGGGCCCACGCCTCGGGTCGCCGCTATCCATTACTGGATCCATGCTGCCACGCCCAGCGCGGCCGCGAGAGCATTTGTCACTCCACCAGCGGATGACCCCGCCGGAAATCCTAGGGCCACACGGTGCGCCATGTGGCCCGGGCTGGGTGCCTCTGAAGCTGGACCGGCCGATTCGGGCCCGCGCTGTCAGTGCGGGTCGATAGCCTGACCATCACTGTCGCGGAGGAGGGGCATGGCACGCGATTCGGCAAGTGCACATGGTGAGCACCTTCGCCACGCGCTCGAACACAGCCCGGCACTGACCCTCCTCAAGGCATACGACGGGGACTGGATCATTCCGCTGTTCGCCGACCTCGAGGCGGACGGGGGAGTGATCAACTTCGAGGCGTTCCATGCGCGCGTGGAAGATGCTGTGGAAGTGGCCAAGCCGGGGCGCGCCGAGTCGGTTAGCCCGTCTGAGCGATGCCGCAAGTGGGTCGACGCCGGATGGCTGGACATGCCCACACTGAATAGCACCTTCCACTACCGGCTGACCTCTGACACGCGACGGGTGCTTGAGTTCATCCGCAGCCTTGCTGGGACGACGAGCAGCGTCTCGGGCGCTCGCTTCGGAAGCATCGCGAACGCGATTCGCGAGCTCGCTGTGATGACCGACCCGGATCGCAACGCCCAGGCACAACGGCTTGACCGTGAGATCGCCGAACTGCAGAGAAGGCGCGACGCCATCGCGAGCGGACGCGCTCGCCTCGCCTCCGCGCAAGAGGCTCGCAGCCAGCTGCAGGAAATCGTGTCGATGCTGGCGCCGATGGCCTCGGACTTCGCCAAGCTGGAGAAGCGGGTCGAGTCGACACACCACGAGACGGCTCGACGTGCATTCAGCGACGCACCCAGCAAGGCGGAGTTGGTCGACGAGTATCTGGATGCCAATGACCTGCTCACCGCGACCGACGAGGGTCGCAACTACCAGGCGCTGGTTCGGATGCTCGCCTCCGACGAAGCCGCGCAGGTTCGGCAAGACATCGACCAGATCCTTGGGCTCGACTTCGCCCAAACCCAGATGACGGCTCCTGAACGGGATCTACTGGACGGGATGCTGTCAGTCCTTCTGGGTCAGCAACTGAAGGTGCAAGGGACACATACACGGTGGGCCGCGTCTCTTAGGCGATTCCTCACCCGTCAGCCCGCAGCGCGCCGCCAGCAGCTGGTCGATGCGGTGGACGCCGCGCTCGCAGCGGGCAGTGAGTGGGCCGGCGCCGACCCGGGGCTCCGGCACATCGTTCCGATCACGATCGGGGTTGGTGCGCTCGACATGCCGGAGTCGTCCGGCCTGAAGCTGTGGAGCGAGCCGGTCCGCGAGGAGGTCCAGGTGGTCGCCACAGAAGCGACGGAGGACCTCCCCGATGACCAACGGGCAGCGCTGCGGCTGGCTGCCGGTACCAGCACCAAGGCTGTTGTCGACACCATCAAGTCGCTGATCGGGCAAAGACAGACCGTGACTGCGGCCGACATTGTCGCTGCCACGCCCGAGGAGTTCCGCCGCATGGGGCTCGTCACATCGATCTTCGCGGTCGCGCTGGACGACCAGGCGATCGACGAGTCCGACAGCGACGAGATCACGCTCGGAGGGAAGACCTATGTCCTTCCGGGCAGGGTCACCTTTCACAAGCAGCCCGCGCAAACGTCGAGGAGGACGTTGTGACCGACGAAGATAACTACGACGAGCAGGCCGATGACAGTACGGCCGATCTGCGCCCGGGAGAGTTGACCGATGTCGCCAAGCGAGCGCTCGCCATGTTGCTCCAACGGAGGTTCGTGACCCGTGCGAAGAACCGTGGTGTGTGGGACACGATCATGGAGTACCGCGAGGAACTCTCCGTACAGCTGGCCAACTTGTTCCTTGATCTGGAGGTCGACGAGTTTCGCGGGGTGGTCTTCAAGAGACAGTCACGTTGGGATGGCGCGCTCAAGGTGCTGAGGGAGGAGACCATCGGCCGTGAGGCCTCCTTCTTGCTTGTGCACCTCCGCAAGGAATACGCGCTGCGTGAAGGCTCCGACGAGGCGGTCGTCGTCCAGCGCAGCGAGATCGAGGAGTTCCTTCGCCCGTTCCTCGCCGATGCGGCCGCCGCGAACGGCAAGCGGTTCGCCGGCCAGGTTGAGTCAGCCATCACAAGTGTCGAGAGCATCGGACTTCTCTCCAGGCGGACCGACATCGACTACTTGTACGACGTCTCGCCGGCGATCGTGCCGCTGATTGGCCTGGACGAGCTGCAGGCATTCTCAGCGCTCTACCGCCAGTACGCCGCGAGTGCGAACGACGACGAGGACGTGGCCTGATGGACAACTACACGGAGCAGTCGCTCCTCGTGACCGAGCCGAGCGCGGAGCTGACCTCTCAGTGGCGCCTGTGCGAGGTGCAGGTGCTCAACTGGGGCCGATTCCATATGGACGTCCAGCGCGTCCAGTTCGGGAGGAAAGGTGCTGCGGTTCTCGGCCCGTCCGGGGGCGGGAAGTCGATGCTCCTCGACGCGATCTCCTCCGTGATCTTTCCGAACCCCCAGAAGTTCAACCAGGCCGCTCGCGACGATGGCGGCAAGTCGGAGCGGACCATATACACCTACGTTCGGGGACTCACCGACCACAGGCGCGATGGGAATGGCCACACCACACCCAACTACCTTCGTCCGGCGGGCAAGGGGGCCTTCCCGTCCGGTGTTGCCGTGACCTTCGAAAACGGCGAGGGCGAGCGCGCGACAGCCGTTCGCCTCATGTGGGTCTCGTCGGACGCCAGTGATCAGGCGACAATCAACAACGCCACGGTGTACGGGTTCATCAACGGCGACTTCGATCTCACATCGCTGAACGGACTGCGAGGCGCTCGCCCCGGATCGTCCCCGATCTCGCCAGGCATCCTTGAGAGTCTTGTAGAAACGTCGCGCGGTGATGTGTTCCACGCCTCACAGGAGCGGATTCACGCCCGCATGAGGGATGTCCTTGGTCTGGGTGCGAACGACCAGTCCCAGAAGCTCGCACTGGATCTCATGAGACGAGCGCTGGCGTCCAAAGGTGTGCCGGACATCAATGCTCTCTTCAAGAGCTATGTCCTCACCGAGCCTGACGCCTTGACTCGCTGGGACGCCACTCTTGAGACCTACCAGGAGGCAGTCAAGCTCTACGGGGAGTACGAGACAGCGCGCAAACGGTTCGACGCGCTCAAGGGCCTGCCGGAGAAGGCGGAGCAGTACGCCAAGGCAGCCGGCGGTCACAGCGGCAAGCTGGCCCTGCTGGACGGCTCCCAAGGTTTGAGCCGACTCGAGTTGTGGCACGCCGTGCACGCGCACGACTGGTGTGAACGGACCCTGGAAGACAGGACCCTCGACCTCGGTATCGCCCGGGACGAGCAATCGTCGGCGAGGGCCAACCTGAGCGCTGCCACAGAGAGCTACAACTCGATCCAGGCAATGCTGACAGCGGCCGGTGGGGACAGCACCCAGCACCTCCAGTCCGAACTACGGCGCCATACCGACGCCCGCAGCCGGATCCTGGAGACACGAGACGGCTTCGCACGGCGTCTTGCCGAGTTCGGGAAGACGATCCCTGGCAGCGCTGGCGACCTGGAACTCCTGCGACACGACCTGGAGTTGGTCAAGGCTGCTGCGGCGAAGATGCGAGACGCCAAGGGAACTGCCGCCACCAAGGCGTCTGTTGCAGCCTCACAGAAGGACGGGAAGGTTAGTGAGCTCGACAAGGAACTCAAGCGCCTGCTGGCGTCGGGGTCCAACATCCCTGGTGATGCGGACGCACGTCGCTCGCGTATCGCGCGGGGCGTCGGCCTCAGGGCGAAGGATCTGCCCTACGTCGGTGAGCTGATCCAGGTGGGAGGCGAACACAAGCGGTGGGAGCATGCGATCGCTAACCTGCTGTACCCGCTTGCTCGGCGCATCTTGGTGGATGAAGACCACTATGAGCCGGTTCGACAGTTCGTCCATGACAACCAGATGAACGGCGAGGTCGTACTACAACGGGCTTGGACCAATCGGCAACGAGCCATCGCGATCCCATCTGGCACGATCGCGGAGATGATCGAGATCGATGCAGGCACCCCATTCCGCGCCTGGATCGCCGCTGAGTTGGCAGAGCAAGCCAACTACCTACCCGGTACCTCGACCTCGGATCTTGACCGCAGGCCACCGGCGGGAGTGCGCGGCTACCTGCTGGCGAATGGGATGCGGTCCGTGAACCCTGATCAGGTGATCAAGAACGATCTGCGCCGCACCTACACCTGGATCGGGTGGGACAACCAGCAGATGCGAGTCGACCTCCAGGCGGAGCGAGAGAGCGCGCTCACAGAGGCACGCCTCGCCCACGCGGGCCACCAGGCGGCGGTGAGGGACCGAGACGATGCAGTGCGGCGGATCGATCGTCTTGACGGGATCGCATCGGACCTCACATGGGAGAAGATCGACTTGGGTGTGGTGGACGCCCTCGTCGGCGACGCCGCAGCCGCGCTTGAGAAGGCGGAGACTCCTGAAGTAGCCGGTCTGCGTGAGCGCCTTCAGGCGGCCGAGCAAGCCAAGCTCGCAGCCGCCATCAGCGATCGCGACGCCAACGTCGCGGTCGCCGACCTCGAGGCGACGATCGAGAAGCTCTACGAAGCAAAGGTGCCCCTCTGGGACACCATCTGGCAGGAGGATGAACTCACTCAGGACGAGTCCGCGCTGCTTGCTGAACTCGCGTTCGGTGCGCCGTCGTCCGTCGATCAGCTCGGCGATTCGCTTCGGCAAGCGGAAGACGCGCTGAGGGAGCAGATCGCCCGTCACAGCGAGCAGCGTGACGACGTTGCGGCAACCATTGTGGCCATCATCAGGGGCTATGGGGTCGTCGACGAGGAGTTCGCTCGGGAGAATAGTGGCGACATCGAAGCGCTCCCGTCCGCGCTCGACATCTACCGCCAGCTCGAGACTGATGACCTCCCGTCAACTCGCACTCGATGGCTCTCCAAGGTCACCATCGAACTCGACCAGCAGCTGAAGATGCTGCTCTCACAGATCGACAGCGACTCAAGAGAGATCCGTAAGGGTCTCGCTCCCATCAGGTCGGTGCTGGCCAACGTGTCGTTCCGCGGCAGCTCGACTCTGGACATCGAGGCGAGGCCCCGGCCTACCGCCGAGTTCCGCAACCTCCAGAAGGTAATCAACCAGTACACCGAGGGCAGCATCGGGCGCGACCTGACACCGAAAGAGGTCGAGAAGGCGTTCCTCACGCTGATGCGGGGGCTGGCCAAGCTGAACGAAAGCTCAAGGTCGGGAGATCGGTGGAGGCGGCTCGCGTTCGATGCCCGCGAGCACTTTGAGTTCCAGGCCATCGAGAAGCAAGCCGACGGCACCATCGTGATTCATGACGGCGTATCAGGTATGTCGGGCGGTGAAGGGCAGGAGCTCATTGCGTTCATCCTTGGCTCAGCTCTGCGGTACCGGCTGAGTGAAGGCAGCGACAGGGTCCCGACCTTCGGCACGATCATGCTTGACGAGGGGTTCGTGAAGTCGGACGGTGACTTCACAAGCAGGTCGCTGGAAGCCCTCACGTCGCTCGGGTTCCACATCGTCATCGGCGCCCCGCGCGAGAAGGCCAACGCCTTCGAGGATCATGTGGAGTCAGTGGTCTACCTGTGCAAGCAGCGAACGGACCCGAATCGAATCCGGATGTACTCAATCGGCATCAGCGAGGCAGTCGCCGCAGGCTACGAGTTCAACGACGATGAAGCAGCCTGACGAAATCCTCTCCCAGGTCCGCACCCGCTACCAGCGATCGTGGCGAGATTGGCTTCTGGGGGAATCTCCGGAGCCGATGTCCTGGTCACTCAACGGGCCGACTGCCGATGAGTTCTTTCGCGAGCCAGCCAGGGTCAACCGACAGCTGCTCGAGTGGCGCAGATGGGCGGCGGACCACCCGCTCGTGAGACTCCGCCCGAGAGCATTGCGCACGCGGCTTGGAGAACAGGAGTCGTTGACGCACCTCGAAGTCCCCGATGTCGAGGCTCTGTTGAGTTTGGACCTGGCTCTTCAGCGACATTGGCGAACCGCGAACAGTCGGCTGGAGACCTTGGCCGGACTCGGCTCCTCGCCCGGCCTCTTGCGGTCATTCGTTGGTCAAATCATCGAGCTGTCGGAGCCGGACTTCACCATTCTGGTCGAAGCCTCGAGATGGTTCGCTGTGCACCCGGCGAGTGGCTACACGGTCAGGCAGGTCCCCGTTCCGGGGATGCACACCAAGTGGCTCGCCCGACATCGCCGCCTGGTCTTGGCGGCTCTGAACCTTGCCAGCGATGTGAGCGATGGGAGTGACGACCTGAGCCAGATCGAGTTGGATCCACTCGGCCTGCGCGCGCTCCCGCAGACTGTGGATCTCATTCTGGCGGACCCGACAGACCAGCAGCGGCACGACGGTCTTCGGCATGTGCAGGCGCCAGTGCCGGAGGTCTCCGGACTCCATCTCCGGCCCTCACACGTGCTGATCGTTGAGAACAAGGAGTCGGCGATGATCGTGCCCGACGTTCCTGGACTGGTTGTAATTCACTCACTTGGCAACAACCTGGAGCCGCTCTCAGCGATTCCATGGCTGAAGGAAGCCGAGTGCTGGTACTGGGGTGATCTGGACCGGGCGGGGATGACACTGCTCAGTCGCGCGCGCACCAGGATCCCTCGTATCAAGTCCCTCCTCATGGACTCGGCCACACTCGACGCCCACGAGTGGCTCGCAGTTCAGGAGCAGGAGAAGGCGGATCGCCCAGGCGACAATCTGGACGAGCCCGAGCTGATCGTCGCCGAAAGGCTATGGGCCGGCTGTGATAGCTACATGCGTCTCGAGCAGGAGCGTGTGGCCCCTGACTGGGCGCGGGAGGCGATAACGCACGCGATCCGATCTCCCCGCGTCCCGGACCAGGCGTTACTCGGCGGGGGCGGTGGCGAGCGCTGAGAGCTTTCGGGCGATTTCACGGTCCCGCTGGGCGCTGGCGTGCTGGTAGATCATTGCGGCAGCGACGGTCGAGTGGCCGAGTCTGTTCATCAGCTCTGCGAGGGTGGCGCCTTGTTGGGCGGCGAGGGTGGCGCCGGTGTGGCGGAGGTCGTGCCAGCGGAGGTCGGAGCGGCCGGCGGTCTTCCGTGCTCGCCGGTAGACCTTGTAAAGGGCCCCGTGCTTCATGTGGTGGCCGGGGGATTCCACGGCTGGAAACAGGAGCCCGTTGTCTCCGGGCTCGGCCCATTTGTCGAGGTGGTCGAGCAGGAACGGCAGCAGGTGCGGTGGGATCTCGACGTCGCGGACGCCGGCGGCGGTCTTGGGTTCTTTCACGATGGGGGTGTCGGGGTCAGGCCAGGTGACGGCGCGTGAGATGTGGAGGATGCCGGCGTCGGGTTCGCCGTCCTTGTCGTACTCGACGGTGATGTCCTTGCGGCGTAGTTCGGTGAGTTCACCGAACCGGGGCGCGCACCAGGCGGCCAGCAGCACCATGAGCCGGTATCTCTCCGGGAGGGCGTCCATGATCGCGGCGAGTTCGCTCAGGCTCGCGGGCTTGACCTTCGCGCTCTTCCTGGGTGTCGTGCCGTCGGCGCGACGGTTGAGGGTCTTGGCGGTGAGCCGGGCCGGACTGGCATCGATCAGTGGGGGAGCGTCGGTGTCCTCGTCGGGCCGGGCGGCGGTGGCCAGGATCGCGCGGAGGACCTCGTAGGACTTCTTCCGCGCTATGGGGTAGCGGGTGTTCTGGGCGTCGAACCACTGCTTGACGGTGCCGGGGGAGATCTGGTCGAGGGTGTAGTCGTTGAAGTAGGTGAGGCGGCCGTCGAGTGCCCGCTGATACTCGGCGCGGGTCTTGGGGGAGAGGTCGCGGTTCTTCATCCAGCGGGCGGAGTATTCGGCGAAGGTGATCTTGTCGCGCTCGGCGGGCGGTACTGGCTTCCACCGGTGCTCGATGATCTCGGCCTGCTTGCGCGACAGCCAGGCGGCCGCGTCGGTCTTGGTCTGGAAGGTGGTGTCAGCGGCGATCCGCCGATGGGGGTTGTCGGGGTCGGGGTAGCGCGCCCGGAACATCCCCGACGGCAGTTGGTCGATCCGGCCGAAGGATCGGCGTCCGGTCTTCCCTTTGGCTTCCTCGGCCTGCTGGGCGGCGAGATCAGGGCGCAGCGGAGTGACGTTGCTCGCCGACGAGGGCTTGCGGCGGGTGGTCGCCATGGTGGCTTCCTTCGGTTGCGCTGGGCTGACAGGATGAGGCCCACGGCCGTGGGCCTATCGTGGGCCTTAGGCTACTGAATTGTGCAGAATCGTGGCTACTCGTGACGAGGCGTGCAACCTATCAGCCCTAGTCAGAGAGCCGTAATCACCTTGTCAGAGTCGGTTCTAGGTCCTGGTTCAAATCCTGTCAGCCCGACCATTGAATAGCCTTGTGAGAGGCATATTGGTTGTCTCGGGCGGGTCCGCGTGGAACATACGTGGAACAGTTCCCAGATCGTCACGTATGTCCGATTTCGGGATGCGTGCCATCATCAGCGATGTGGACGACAGAGCAGCAACGGACGACGGGCGTGGAACCGACGAGTCCGAGGTTCCCGTCGTCGTCGTAGACACCACGACGACTCAACAGGATCCTCGGCTCGCTTCGACCGCCTGGATTCAGCTGTTGTCTCTCTGCGCCCGAGGTCAGGTGCGCTTGGTGGTGCCCGAGGTTGTGATGCGGGAGACGCTTAGGCACATGCACAAGTCCGTGCGGGAGACGGTGCGCGGGATGGAGGGTCGCATCAACCGTCTCGCTGAGGATGTGAGGACCCTCGCAAGCTACTCGATCGAGACAGGCGTGAACCCGCCACCGGCGCCCTCATTCCAGATCGATGAAGATGCGCTCACTCGCTTGCTCACTGAGCGACTTTCGAGAGTTGGCGCAGAGATGCCACCTTTGCCACAGGTGTCCGTCCAAGAATTGCTCGAGCGTGACCTGGCGGAGAGGAAGCCCTTTTCGTCGACCGGCAAAGGTATGCGTGACGCGCTGATCTGGGCAACGGTTGCCGATGTGGCGTTGGACTCCCATGGGGCCAGCGTGTACTTCGTTACCGCAAACAGCTCTGATTTCACTGATGGTGCCGGTTCGCTTCATGCTCAACTTCTGTCTGAGCTCGGCCCGGAGCGTCCCATCTCAGTTGTACCAACACTCAAGGAACTGCTCCAGTTGGACGGCTTCAGCGGGCTCTTGGGCGATCTCGCCGTGAGCGAAGATCATCTGCAGGCGCTGCTCGCAGATGATGGGGATGATGAGCCCGCCGAACTCACAATGGACGACCTCATTCGCACCGCGCTGGTCGGCGCCGTCGAGGAGCTGGTTGGAGAGGAGGTGAGCTACGGCGATTATCCAGGAGACGGGCTGGAGATGAGTTCGCTGACTCTCGATCCAAGCATCGAGAATCCAACAATCACTTACGCGGAGGCGAACCCCGATACGGCGGACTGGCAGATCTACGAAACGTTCGACGACACGACGCTGCTCGTGCAGGCGTCCATTTCCTCGAATCTCGAGTTCGAAGGGTTTGTCTACAAGAGCGACGCATACCATCTGCCGGCGAGCGTAAGGGTAGTTGACTGGGACTGGAACGATCACTACGTGCAGGTTCAGTGCAGTGTGTCCGTGGTCCTCACCTTTCAGCTGCGCGCGGAGGTGGGCGTCGGTGTCGACAACGTTGAGTTTGAATCCGCTGTGCCGATCGAGGCTCTTGACTAGGCAACGCCGGGCTTTGTGCCTGGCGTGCTGCAATGACTCCATCCGCATGATGGGGGCCCTACGCGCCGGGTGAGTTGCCAACGAGGTGCTGATGCAGCGTGCCGGGGTCAACGTGCTGCTCGGTGCGGGCACCGCGGCCGGCCCCCGCTGAGGGTCGCCTCGCCAGCGCAGCTCCTCGAGTGAAATTGCCGCCGCGTCGGCGATTTGGTGTCTCGGCGCTTTCGCATCTATGAAGCGGTCGGGTCGTCAGCGAGTTCGAGCAAAGGAGCCGTTCATTTGCAGACCGCACCGCTGGACCCTCATCGACAGCCGCCTCGCCATGGTCGGCCTCAGCCGCGGGAAGCAGCTGAGCGGGTCCTCGTGTGATTCGGCCGGCGGACCGGCTGCCATAATCTGCTTCCTCACCAGCGGGTGTAGCGGTCCTCCGGTCGTGTGGTGGGGATGGCGGGGAAGAGCTTGTCGAGGTCGGTGATGCGGACGCGGATGAGTTTGTAGCCGAGCTTCACCGCGGGGAGGTGGCCGGTCGCGATTCGGCGGCGCAGGGTGTAGGTGCTGACCGCATATATCCGGGCGGCTTCGCGCAGGGAGACCCATTCGGGCTCGACCCGTTGCGTCTGGGGAGTGGCCATATCGATTCCTTCCTTCGGTGGTGCCCGGTGAGTGCCGGGCGGTGGGTGTCAGATACCGATGCCGGGGCTTCGGTGACGACTCAGGGGTATCGGCTCGTGGCGGCGGGGGTTTGTGGGGGCCCGCTGTGGCGGCCAGGCGGTCTCCCAGATCTCAACGAGCCAGGGCTCGAGCCGGAAGCGCAGCGCATCGGCCTTGTGATCGTCGGGCAGCGGCTCACGGGCTGCCGCCGCGAGATGCTTGGGGAGGCCGCGGCCCTTGGGGTCCACCGCGGCGCATTCTCGGGCGAGCCGGATCGTGGCGGGGTCTTCGATGGTGCCGGGCGCGGCTCGGTGAATGCGGTTGAGCCAGGCCAGCACGGCTTCGGACTCTCCGGCGATCAGGCTGTCGAGGCGGTGCTGTGAGCGGGCCGCGACCAGGCGGTTCTGCGCGGGCCCGGTGGGCCGCAGGTCGCTGTCGGGAATCGCGTGCGCGGCGCGCCACACCTCGATCTGCGCGATGGTGTCGGCTGTTGGCGGTTCGACGAGCGAGGCGGCCCACTGCGGGACCCTCTGGTGTGCGGCGGTGTCCTGCCGCACGCGTTCGGCTAGGTCGGTGACCAGGGCCCATCTCGCGGCGAGGTAGCGGCGCCACTTGGGCTCGGCCAGCAGTCTGTCGGGCACAGCTGGCAGCCAGGGCAGCGGGCGCCGCTCGTCGTTCTCTGCCCGGAGACTGACCACGTCGAGGCGCCGGTCCACGACGGCCGCGGGGTCGCGGGCGTCGTCGAGTTCGTCGGTGTTGACGGCGTACCGGAGTGCGCTGATCGGGGAGACGCCTTGGGCGTTGAGAATGAGCAGGTGTGAGCGAGCGACGGGCCAGGCGTCGGCGTCGGTGAGGGCGAGGGTGTCCGCCCTGTGGTCGAGCAGGGCGATCAGGTCCGCGCCGGCCAGCTGTTCGGCGGCGGTGACGATGGCGTCGTGGTAGCAGGCGACGGCGGCGGCGAGCAGCGTGCGTGGGTCGCGAAGTTCGCTGAGCTGGGTGGTGGCGGAGGCGGCCACCTCGGAGCGGGCGAGGACGGCCTCAAGCTGCTCGGTCGGGGTGGCCGGTGTCACGGTCTGTGGGCTGAGTCGGTTGTGCGGGTCGCCGTCGCCGGCGATCTGGAGGTAGGCGTGGTTGGCGTGTCTACCGCGGCTGAGCATCGTGTACAGCTGTTGCCTGCTCTCCTGGCCGGTGAGGAGTCCGTGGCAGGTGTCGGCGGTCGTACCTTGGGCGCCGTGGATGGTGGTGGCGTAGCCGAGTTCGACGTGGGTGGTGACGTAGTCGGCGGGGAGGGTGATCCGGCGGCGGGTCTTCGGGTCGTGGACGTCGATGCTGCCGTCGCGGTGAACGTCGACGACCTGCCAGCGGTCACCGTTCTTGACCCAGCCGCTGCCGGCGCGGAGCCGGCGGTCGTTGCGGCGGGTGACGATCGTGTCGCCGATCGAGGCGCGGTTGCCGTCGGCCAGCTCGGCTACGGGTCCGGGTTGGTGGCCACCGAGGCGGTGTTCGCGCGCTTGATGGTTGAGGATGGCGACGTGTTCGCGGGTGGGGGCGAGCATGATCGCGTCCAGGCCGGCGCGTTTGTCGGCGAGCCAGGCGTCGAAGAGCTGGCTTGAGGCGGTGTCGGGGTCGCCGACGTGGACGCGGTCGTGGTCGAGGTAGTAGCCGAGTGCGGCGGGGTCGCCGTCGCGCAGGGCGAGCGAGGCGTGGGCCTCGGCGGGGTCGGTGAATCGCATGACTTCGTCCAGTCGGGCGGCGCCGTGGCTGGTGGTGATGTCGCGGAGGATGCCGCCGGCCGAGATCGCGCCGAGCTGCTGGTCGTCGCCGATGAGCCGGACGCTGGCGCCGCGGTCGAGCGCCCAGCTGATCAGGTAGTCCAGGCGCAGTGTGTCGGCCATGCCGGCCTCGTCGACGATGATCAGTGTGTTCGCATCAACCTCGTGCACCCAATAGGCGGGTCGGGGTTGGGCGATCTCGTGGGTCAGCTTGTGCAGGGTGTCGGCGTGGATGCCCTGGCCGAGTTCCTCGCCGAGCTGGGACGCGGCGGCAGCGGACGGGGCGAGGGCGAGCACGCTGCCGCCGCTGTAGCCCCAGGCGGTGGCCAGGGCGCGCATGGCGGTGGTCTTGCCGGTCCCTGCCGGCGCCAACGCGAGTTGGACGCGATGGCCGGAGGTGGCGAGGTCTCGGACGAGCTGGACCTGGCCGCGGTTGAGCTCGGTGCCGTTGGCCTGTTCGGTGAGCAGTGCGATGTCGACGGAGTTGTGATCGGCGGCTCGTCCGCCGCGCTGCCCGGCGGCGGCGATAATCCGGTGCTCGGCGAACAGGATCCGCTGCGAGGTGTAACGGGTCGCGCCGGCCACCCGGTACACCGAGGAGCCGTCGGAACGACGCAGCGCTCCGGGTTCGCGGATGCCGTCGTCGGGCGGCTCGAGGGGAATGCAGGCCCGCAGGACGGTGTCGACCAGGCGGGGGATCGCTTCGTCGAGTTGGTCCCACCGCACGCCGTGGGCGCGGGCGAGGCGTTGGGCCTCGGCGCGGACGTGCCACGTCTGCCACTCAGCTCGCCCTTCCTCGACATTGGTGACCACGGTGGCGGCGAGCCGGCCGTACCAGGCGTCGTCGAGGGTCGGCGCGGCGAGGCGTTGCTGGTCGAACACGCGGCGATACATGGCCGGCATTTCGTACTCGCCGAGCAGGCGGACGGCTTGCTGCCACCAGAGGGCTCGCTGCTCGTTGCGGGATCGCGGCTCGTGCTTGGCCTCTCGGGTCTCCAGGGTGGCCTGCTGGTACAGCTCCTGTCGCTCCGCTGGGGTGGGCGGCCGGCCATGCTCGTTGTGGAAGGTGTTGGCCAGTTCGCCGGCCCGGGCGGTGATTTCGCGCCGGCGGGTCGACCACTGCTGGACCAGCCTCGGATCGACGCCGGCGATCTCGCGGACCGGTCGCCGGCCGTCCGTCCGGAGCACGTCGACGAACCGCAACCCCAGCGCCGCGCCGAGATGGGCTTCCAGGGCGGTGTTGTAGGTCTCGGAGGCGGCGGTGATCGCCTTGTGCATCGCCCTGCCGTCGATCGCCCGCCACTGGCCGTCGGCGACCGTCTGGACCTTGTTGGCCACGGCGACGTGGGTGTGCAGATCGGGATCGCCGGCTCGGTTGTCGCGATGGGTGAACGCGGCCGCCACCAGTCCGGTGACGTCGACCTGTTCGACGCCGGCATGCCCCTTGCGGGTCTTCAGCACCTCAGCCTCAATGAACCGCAGCGCGTCGGCGACGGCCGCCCAGTGCGCCCTCTCGATCAGGGCTGCCGTCTGTCGGTCCGCGATGGCCCACAGTGACGACACCGACTTCACCGGCGAGAACGTGACGTCGTACCCGGCCACCGGCGTTGCGGGTGGCCGGGACATGCGGGTGATGAACCCCGAGAGTTCTCGAGCGTTCGGCGCGCGGTGCTCCATGGCCGTGAACCACTCCACAGCCAGGTCGGTGCGCAGCTTCGCACGGACCTGATCTGGCAGCTTGGCGATGGGCTTGTGGCCGTGGTCGCGGTTCCAGGTGGCGTAGCGGCGATGCAGTTCCTGCCGGAACAGGCTTGTGCGGGTGTCGGGCTGCAGGTAGGGCCGGCCCAGCCGGATTGCGTCACGTCGCTGCTGCGCGGTTGCGTCCGGGCCGAGCAGGGCGAGCCGCTGGGCAGCCAGTGGATGCAGTCCCTTGCCGTACAGGAACTCCATCTGCTCGGCGGTCACCACGTCACCGGCCTGCAGCCCCTCGATCCCGGCCAAGCCCGACCCCAGCCAGACACCCGGCGCCTCACCCTTCTCGTCGTAGTAGTCCGCGAGGGGTGTCCGCGTCGGGCCGACCGCGTCGTTGCGGGCGACCTGCCGGGTCAGGTAGTCATAGCCCGACCCGGCGGTCAGTTTCTGCATCCCCATCACCGCGATCACCCCCTCCCTCCTGTACAGGCAGATGAGCGGGCCATCGGTGGCCACGGCTGATCTGCGCTGGTACTTCCTTAAGCCGCCCAACCCCTTCTATTCGGACAGGATGAGTGCCGATTTCGGCTCTTCTACCTATCCCTAGGCCCAAGAAGGCGTCGATCCGGACGCCGAAGAAGTAGATCTGCGCAGAAATTGCGCATGGGTGTCCGGATTTGTCCACCATGCCCGCGGGGACTCCGAACACCGGCGTGACTACGTTCGGAGCTCAGCGATGAAGTCGGAAGGCTCACCCGTGCAGCATGCAGCGAGAGGCGGCGGTCCTACTTGGGCTATTCATTGCAGACGTGAGCAGAACGTCGCGTAAAAGGGCAGTTGGCGGCGATTCCGTGGTGCAGTAGGTGTGTCTTCCGAGTAGTGAGCTTGGCGAAGGACCTAGAAGCGCGGCGGCATGGGCTGGAGATACAACGGGACGACCCAGCAGTCGGAAGAGTGCGAGGACGAGAGGGATGGAGGCACGGACAGGGGGCGTGGGGCCAGATTGTACGGGTGGACGGTTGAGGGGCCACCGGCTTCTTGACCCAGGCCGGCGCCGTTCCCCCCGGCTGCCCCTTGAGTTGGTGTCAGACTCTCGTGGCACGCTGATCACGCCGCAACGTCAAGCGGCTTGCCTGGGGGAACAAGGGGGTGACGGATATGGGCGATGGATCGATCGACTGCGCCTGGTGGCGCGAGGTAGTCGACAGAGAATCGGAGGGGATGTCGCTATCGAGTCTTTGGTTGCGTTTCGACGCGGAAGCCGCATCTTGCCCGGCCGGGGCAAGGCGGGGCGTACTGTCCGCGATCGCCAGGGTGACGTCGGCAGTTCTTCAACCTGAGGACTGGAACGAGCCCTTCCAGCCGATCGCCGTCCTCCGAGGAAGGCGGAGTTGGTCGCCGGCCGATCTCGACGACGAGGAGATGGCCATCCTGCAGGGCGTCGCCGCCACTCTCGACAGCTCGGACCCCGCCGCACTGCGGGCCCGGATCTACGACGTTTGCTGGACTTACGGCGACCGACGTGACTCCGAGCTGTTGAGGTGTGCCATCGACTCCTACATGGAAGTCCCGCTTGACTCCGACACGTGGCACAGAGACGGCCGGGAAGAGTGCCAGCGGGGTCTGGAACTCGTGGTGCGACGGGGGGCCGATGGCAGCGCCCAACGAGAACGGTTTGCTGGACAACTCATCGGTCGTCTCCGTGAAGCGACAATCGATGAGAGGTACTTTCCCGTGCAACTCTCCTCAACAGTCCGCGCATACGGCTTGGCGCGCAAGGACGACCGTATTGACCTCGCAAAGCTTGCGTGCGGCATGGCCGACGCCGCGAGGACCGCCCACGACTTCGACCTGGAGCAGGCGTGGGAGGGCGAGGCAGCGGAGTGGTACCGGCGAGCTGGACGGACGGAAGAGGTGGCGCACGCCCAAGTTCGCTTCGCCCGCTCGCTTGCTTGCGCGGCGGCAGAGAGACGCCTCGCGGGTGGGGGTGCCGCCCTCGCGGCAGCCACTCTTGTGGAGCGTGCCTTGAAGGTCCTGCTGCTTCTTCCGAGGTCGTACCGCGCAGCGCAGGGGATCGAAGTGGAGATTGACAGGCTTCGCCGCGAACTCGACCAAGATCGGCACTTGATCCTCGAAAGCATGGTCCCCATTCGAACTGACCCGATCGACGCATCGAGCCTCGTTGCTCACGCCCGGTCTCAGGTTAGTCGGCTCGCGCCACTCGCGGCCCTGATCCGGCTTGCTGATCTTCACCCTGGCGCGTCCCTGGAACGAGCCCGAGCCCAGGCCGAGTCTTTGGCCGCAGAGCATCCGCTCTCCCAGCTCTTCGGATCGGAAATCTTCAGCCGAGAAGGCCAGAAGGTTGCGTCGCGTCCGAGCATGAGTCCGGATTCGAGGGGGGCCGCGTCTGCCGACTCCATTGACCCGGCGATTTGGCACGGCATGGTCCGCGACCACCACATCCACATGTCGCTTGTCGTGGATGCGTTGGTCGTTCCCGCAATCGAGATCATCACCCTCGAGCATCGGTTTCCTCTCCAGTGGATGTTCGACATGTGTCAGGCGAACGCCTTGATTCCGTCCGGTCACGAACTGTCGTGGGCGCGGGGCCTGCTCCACGGGCTCAACCGCGATTTCGCGTCTGCTTCGGCAATGCTCGTGCCTCAGCTGGAGCACCTTGTTAGGGTCCATCTCAAGGCTGCTGGTGTGCACACGAGGATCGTCGATGACCTCGGTGTCGAGACGGAGAAGGGTCTGGCAGCGCTCCTCGATGACCCAAAGATCGAGCCAATCCTTGGTGAGGATATGCGGTTCGAGTTTCGCTCGCTCTTCACAGACCAGGCGGGACCAAACCTCCGCAACACCATCGCGCACGGTCTGGCATCCGACAGTGAGCTCCTCGGCGTCGCGGCGGCATACGCGTGGTGGATTGCTCTCAAGTTCGCCGTGTTGCCCTTCCACGACACAGCTAGTGATCTCGACAGTTCAGACCCAGGCAAGGATGAATGAGGTCATCCCTCTTGGTACGGAGGTCTCCACTCGCGCCAGCAACCGATGGGGCCGTCTGGGGTGGCCGCCGCGCCCGGACGGGGCGCCCTTTCCGGAGCGCCGTGCCGGCTGTGCCGCACGACCCTAGTCTGGTGATCGCAAGGTACGAAGGGGCGGAGGAGTGGCGTGTGGATCACAGGTGACGTCGATCTGCCTGCCGAGTTGCTGGACGCACACAGCGCTCGGACTCTGGTGTTCTTCGTGGGCGCGGGGGCCTCAATGGATGCACCCTCGGGCCTGCCTTCATTCAAGCAGCTGGCGCGCGATCTAGCGAAGGCTGCACGCGTACCATTTGACGAGACCATTGGGATCGACTTCTTCCTGGGCTCGATGCCGAAAGACTTCGATACTCATCGGCATGTGCGCGATCTCATCGCTCGCCCGGATTCCGTCTTTAATGCAACACATACAGCGATCGTCACCTTGGCAGAAGCGTTCAGCACGCCACGCGTCGTGACAACCAACTTCGATGATCATCTACGCGTCGCCGCTCAGTCACAGGCCCTGCCGATCAGCGACCGTTGGGTCGGGCCGGCGCTGCCATTGGGGGACAACTTCATTGGTCTCGTTCATCTCCACGGCTCGGTTGACCGCGATCCCTCGGAGTTGGTGCTTACGGATCGCGATTTCGGCCGCGCCTATCTCACCGAGGCGTGGGCCGCACGATTCCTGCAAAGAATGTTCGAGGCATTCACGGTGCTGTTCGTCGGGTACAGCCACGACGACCCGATCATGCGATACCTCGCGCTGGGCCTCCCGTCCCGAACGAGCCGGTTCGCCCTCACGGCGGACCCGGCCGACGAGAAGTGGCGCCACTTGGGGATCGTGCCGGTTGCCTACCCGGCTCCGGACAATGACCACAGTGCAGTCCCAGCCTTGCTGAATGCCTGGAATCACAGAGTACGTATGGGCAGGCAAGAGCATCACGACAAGATGCGGGAGATCGTTGAGTCTGGACCGACCCTTTCGCCCGTTGACCAGGACTACCTTCGGGCATCGCTTGCCGAGGTGGACGGCGCCCGCGAGTTCACACGCCTAGCCGGGACGGTTGAGTGGCTATCTTGGGTCGAGTCCCTTTCCGCATTCAAAGGGCTCTTTACCGGCCAGCCCGAGTCCGACGTCGGGGGCATCCTGGCTCAGTGGTTCGCTCAAGTCTTCGTCACGGACGCAACCCTCAACACGGCAGCCCTCCAGACGGTTCAGCGGCTTGGGCAGCGGTTCAGTGACGGTCTGTATCGATCGGTGGCGTGGGCGGCGGAAGTCCTTGCGGAGAGCAACCTGTCCGCCGCGCGTAGGTGGAAGGTGCTGCTCGGCACCTCCGTGGAGGGGATTTCGGCTCCGCCCGAACTCGGCTTGGTATTGCCTTACGAGCCGAGCGATTCTGCCGAGCACTTGGCCCTTTTGCGAGTGGCTATGCGTCCCCATCTGGGTCTGACTCCTCGCTGGTTTGCGTCGGATCACCCCCAAGTGCCCCCGGACGCGGAGCTTCGTTGGCGGGTCGACGAGCATTCCTTGACCACTCACCTGCTCAAGCTCGTGAACGATGCCGCTCCCGGCGATCCCTCCGTCGGCCTGGCTTTGGAAGAGTCTCTCGACCTGGCCTATGGCATCCTTGCCGCCTACGACGGGGAAAGGGGCCATGATCGCGTCAGCTTCCGACGATCTGCGATCGAGCCTCACCCGCAGGACGACCTGAGAGAACCCCTTGACGCAGTGATCGATGCGCTCAGGGCGTATGGAGAGAAGTCGCTTCGCGTTCGGTCAGACTTGATCGACCGTTGGTGGACACTCGGCCACTCACTGTTCCGCCGATTGGCCCTGCATCTGCTCGATGCCGACGCGGGGCGTGGTGCCGACGACAAGCTCAGCTGGGTTCTGGATCGCAATCTCCTCTTCGAGTTCGACCTTAAGCACGAGGTGTACGGCGTTCTGCTGCGGTCGGTGCCGCTCGCCGAGCCGGCGCTTAAGGCGAGACTGCTCGACGCAGCTGTCCTCGGGGCGGAACTTCCCGAGGACTTCCCGGAGGCCGAGCGGCACGCTGCCTACATCAGGTACAACCTGCTCGTCTGGCTAGTGAAGGCTGACCCCGCCTGGGCCGAGGCCGAGGCCGCAATGAACACAATCCAAGAAGCCAATCCGGACTTCGCGCCGCGTGAGCATCCGGACTTCGATGTCTGGTCGTCGAGCGGAACTTGGGGTGGGACGCTCCCCATCCAACCAGAGGACTTCATACATTCTGCGGAGTCCGACCTTCACGCGGCGATCAATCGGCTGCTCGGCGAGGACTACTCCGAGCGCACCTTTGACAGCCCGACCTGGAGTGACGCCCTGTCTGTGGTGAGGCGGGCAAGCGCATCTCGACCAGGCCTAGGCGTCCGACTCTGGGACGCTTGCGCCGAACTTGAAGAGCCGGATTCTCAAGCCCAGGACATGCAAGGAGCGGTTGTCGAGGGTTGGGCAGAGGCAGCCCTCGGTGATGACGCGGAGAAAGTCATCGAGCGCGTGTCCCAGCAAGCGCGCCGCAGCGACTCACCGCGACTGGCCACGCGCTTCCTGCTCGAGCAGATCGAGAAGCACCTCGATAGCCCGGAGTCCGCGTTCATCGCTGGCATGCGCCGTGTAGCCGAAGAAGCGTGGGCGTACGGGAAGGAGGGATTCAGTCACCATGGCGGCGCGGATCCCTCGTTCCTGGCTCTCAACTCCTGGCCGGGGGACATCGCACGTTACTGGGTCAGTGAGATCAATCGACGCTGGCGGGAGGACCCCGAGCGTTGGGACGGCATCAATACGCTGGAGCGCGCCGCCCTGGTTGATCTCCTGAGTGGTCCCGGGCCAACACTCGACGCGATCTGTCCCGCTTTGGCTGGCCAAACCTTCTTCCTCTTCGCGGCCGACAACGACTTTGCGGCGGAAGTTGTGTTCCCCCTCTTCCGCGGATCCGACACGGCCACAAGCGCTTGGTGCGGCTATCTTTACCACCCACGCTGGAACAACCAGATGCTCGGCGCAGGCTTCCTGGAGGCCATTGACGCGGGCTGGCAGATCCTGGATGGGCTCCAACGGAACCTCCAGCATCAGTTCTTGAGTTTGGTGGCATCGATCGCGATGTTCGCCGACGTCACCGCCCTAGAGCGCCAATCCCTCCTTGACCGGACAGTGCTTACGGGTGGGGGCGCATACGCAGCCGACTTCGCTTCGTCCGTCCTCTGGCTCCTTACACCAGACGAAGGTGCGCGCGGACCGGAGGTATGGAGAATCTGGTTGAGCGATCACGTCTCCGCCCGTCTTCGAGGTCTGCCCCGCACTGCGGCCCCGGACGAGCTCGCCAGCTGGGCCGATTGCGCTCCCTTCCTCGGGCAGTACGCGACTGAGGCATTCGCGATGCTCGCCGGACACGGGATCGGCTTGAGCCCCAACTACCGAGCTCCCGAGTTACCACAGAGCCTGCTTGAATCCGCCGGGCCCGCGCTGGTTGCGCATCTCGCGGAACGCATAGCGAACACGACTGCGACTGACTGGCACGCGCCGTACGCCATCAGGAATCTCCTCCCGAAGGTGACAGCGGCCCTCGGCGATGACGTCGGGGCCCCCCTATGGGACTCTGCACTGAAGGCTGGCTTCGTTCTAGCGCGCAATGCAGAGCCGGCGGAGCCCGCTTCCACCGATCAGTCGAGCCCGGGGACCGCTGCCGTCGATCCCGCGCCAAGCATTAGTTGACTCCCGCGGCCATCGCCGAAAGACGTGCTGCAAGCTCGGCTTGGCGGTCAGCGGCGGCGTGCTGATAGATCAGGGCCGCTTGAGGGGTGGAGTGGCCAAGACGGTCCATCAACTCACGCATGGTGGCGCCGGCTTGAGCGGCCATGGTTGCACCGGTGTGGCGGAGGTCGTGGAAGCGCAGATCCGGTCTGCCGATCGCCTGCCTGGCTCGCTTGAAGACCTTGTAAAGGCTGCCATGGTGCATGTGCTTGCCCTCGGTGTTGGGGAACACCAGTCCGTCGGGGCCAGGCATCGAGTGAAGGGCCATATGCGCACGAAGCACCGGGATGAGATGCGGTGGGATCGCCACATCGCGCATCCCGGCGTTCGACTTCGGCGTCGTGACCACCGGGGTGTGGGGAGTGGGCCACGTGACGGCACGACGGACACGGAGCCAGCCGCTGGTGTCATCCTCAGCCAGTTGCACGTCATGCCGACGCAGTTCGGTGAGTTCACCGAAACGCAGCGCGCACCAGGTGGCAGTCAACACCAAGGCCCGATAGCGGTCAGGCAACTCAGTGACGAGGTGAGCCAGCTCTTCAAGGCTTGCCGGCTGGATCCTCCGTTCTCGTTTCGTGACACCGGCCGCCCGGATTCGGCACGGGTTCACCGTGATCAGTTCCTCATCGACGGCGCTGCCCAGGACGTTGCGCAGCAGGGCGTAGTGATGCGCTCGCGCTGTCTTCAGTTCTGGGTTGAGACCGGCGTACCACTGGCGAACGTCGGCACTGGTGATCTCGTCCAGTCGTTGCTTGCCGAACGCGCCGAGGAGAACCCTCATCATGCGGGTGTACTCGCGCATCGTCGAAGGCTTCAACTCACGGGTGGCGAGCCAGCGGGCGGAGTAGTCGGCGAAGGTATCGGCGGGCTCCGCCGGAGGCGGCGGAGCGGGCCGCCACCGATGCTCGACGATCTCCGCTTCCCGGGCGGCGAGCCAGCCGGCCGCGTCGCGCTTGGTCAGGAACGTGGTCGGGGCGTTGATCCACCCTGGGCGTCCGGGCCCTTGGTGAGACGGGTCGGCGTAACGTGCCCGCCAGTTGCCGGACGGCAGCCGTGAAATGCTCCCGAAGGTACGGCGGCCGGCCCTTCTGCGGGGCTCCGTGGTCGGCGCCGGGACGGGTCGGATCGGCACGACGTTGGTCGTGGACGTCGATGACTTCCCGGCTTCTGGCATGGCGCTCTCTGATTGTCGGTGTCGCGCAAACTTGCGTTGTGCGGCCGGGCCAGTTCCACGACATGCCCGCACGAGAACTGCGTGTCACTCAGTACCGGACTGTCAGGAACTGGCGTTTGGCTGACAAGATCAGGCTAGCCGTGGAACATACGTGGAACAAGGGACGCCGCAAACCGCCCCGAACGGCCTACACCTGCCTAGTCGCGCTACGCATAAAAGCTTGTCAACGCAGCATTGCTCCTAGTCCCGCAGGCCTGGGTCCAAATTTCAAATCCTGTCAGCCCGACTGGCGCAAGGCGGCGTCAGGAGCGCCTCGCAACCGGTGAATCAACTACATGGCACCCG
>MTLC01001771.1_pt1 | contig 35391 bp, 24 predicted proteins | sample 1982451 | NCBI WGS metagenome assembly MTLC01 (sample SAMN05710165, study PRJNA340218) | biofilm metagenome | isolation source: sample SPH anode biofilm adapted to +100 mV | place: USA | collected 2012-02-03 | reverse complement strand
TCTCCCTATAAACTCGTGTAAGATAGGAACTGTATAGGTAGAGGATATAGAGGGGATATTGAGGGGATGTCGTGTAGATGTTGAGAAGAGGTTGAGATTAAAGATATAAGAGAGATCCTTTAAAGATGCTGATTATTTGAGAATTGGAACATGAGTATTTATGGCTGATAGGAGATATTCAAAAATCAAAGATTAGCTATTAGCTGCTGGCTACGGGTTACTGGATTTCATAGGCATTAACGATGCTTTTAACTCTCAACTCAATTCGTCTGGTATTTAATGAATCTGCCACTTAAAAACAAACCAAAAACAAAAGTTGCCTCTGTAAATCTATGATCTACAGAGGCAACTTTTAGACTGCGTACCCAAGACAGGACTTGAACCTGCACGACCTGCGGTCACTAGTCCCTGAAACTAGCGCGTCTACCAATTCCGCCACTTGGGCAATTACAGAAAGAACTTAAAACTGGTGCCCAGGACAAGACTTGAACTTGCACGCCCGAACGGGCACTACCCCCTCAAAGTAGCGTGTCTACCAGTTTCACCACCTGGGCAAGGTTATTGGGGAATTGTGGTGCAAAGATAGAGCATTTGACTATTCCAACCAAATAATTTCCTTAAAAATCTCTAATTATTTAGGTACAGCAAGGGATTCTATATGATTTCTTCTAATAATCAATGACTAGCACCTCACAATAAATTCACCTAATGATAATTTTGCTTTTATAACTCTCTTAACTAAAAAAGGCAGAGATTAAGTTAATCTTCTGCCCTTTAGATTTTAAATAACCTTATCTAGTCCTATCGAACTATAAGAGGAAACTTACATCTGTATCTGAATCAATCTCAACCGGTGCTTCGTTAGCTTTAAAGACTCGTAACTGACGGCTACCTCTATGCAGTAGCTTACCGTCTCTAACCTCCAATAGACAGGCCTCACGCAACCCGACTACGGTCACCTTAGGATTAATCACCAGGTATTCATTGATTCTATCCTCACGGGTCTCTCCACCATGTCCTTCGGGATTTTTATCAAGATAATGAGGATTGATCTGGAAAGGGATCAAATTCATTGCATTGAATGAAGGTGGTTGGATAATCGGCATATCATTGGTTGTCATCAAAGTGGGACAAGCGATGTTTGATCCTGCACTCCAACCCATATAAGGCATCCCATTAATAGCACGCTCTCTGATGGGCTCCATCAAACCTCTAACATGTAACTCATGAACTAAATGAAAGGTATTCCCCCCTCCAACGGCTATTGCCTGAGCATTTGAGATCGCCTTAATCGGTTCAGTATACCTATGGATACTGACCAACTTAGCACCAAGCTCTGCAAAAACTCCGGCAACACGTTGCTCATAAACATCATACGAGGCATCTAAGCCCTCTTTACTTAACGATACTCCTGCAAAAGGAATAAATAAGACCTCCTTAACAGAGTACCTATCCAAGAATTCTTTGATATAAGGTCTGGGCCATCCTAAATAAGGTTCTCCCGGATTCGTTGAATTACTAATTAACAATAACTTCTTCATAATCTTAATATCTATAAAAGAACAGTTTTATTTTCAACAGCTAATCTACATCGATCTAACCATTGTCTTGCTTAAATTATCATACCAAAAGTCTTAAAGCTTTCCTGCCGAATAAGAGAATCCTTAGCTGTGACCAATGAGACTTAGTATGACCATTTCTTACTGCAAGATACATCTTTCGTATTAATAAGGAAAACGATATTAGTTGCGTTGTTCGACTAATTACTACATCGACTTAACTGAAGAGCCAACTGACGAGTGTACATCCCGCCATCACTTCCACCTACATCAACTCTAAAAGAGAGTCCTACTCTGTACTTATAGATTGTTTTATAAACAGAGCAGATTATAGCGTGACTAATCAGATCATCTCGTGATATAGCGTTAGTTAGTTGTTCAAACTCAGGATATCCTTCGGGCTGAATGGAGCTAAAATGATCAACTGCCTTCCACGAGAACTTATAGCCTGCAGAGACGATATAACCATTACACTTTCTACTAACTAAACTAATTAACCCCACACGCGGGCCTGGTCTCCAGCGGGTCTGAATATTACTACTCTCCTGCCCCAGAATTGAATCAACCCAAGCTCCATCAGCCAAAATTGCAGATCTCTCAATATACCAGCTAAGATATCCACCAAGTGTTACCTGATAGTTCTCACTGATTTTCTGAGAGAAACTGCCCCCGAGCAGCAGACGCCAGAAACCAGAATATAAAACCGACTGATTAGGATGGAGCAACGGAATCTGACTACCTTGAAATGGCACACTGGTCATAAAAGTTCCAACCACCAATGAGTTAGAAAAGCGTTCAGTATAGTTCAGATGAAGATACAACTCATCAAACCGAGTTTTATGATACTCTTTATTTGGATAATACTGTCCTATGTACTCAATATCAGTTGTTGTAGATGGTAATGAGACTCCAACCTGTGTAGTCCGACTTAATCGCCTATAGAAACTTACCCAAAATCCTCTGATATTATAAGATCTTACACTTTCAGATCCATTAGTACCCCCAAAATAACTATCGGCATTATTATTCATAAAACCACCATCAATTCTTGTTGATGGAATCACAAAAGCATTACTATCCGGATCCACTAATGGCAAGATAACAGCATTGTAGGTAACAAAGTCCTCCTGTGAGAAGACAGGGATGGTGCATAACACCAACAGGCATGTAAGAAGTGATCCTTTAAATGACATATCCAGCTAGCTTTAGATTCAATACTACCTAAAAGATGAGCCTATTTTATTAGGTACCATTTCAATCCTTGTCTAAAAGTAGCACAAAGAAACAGATCGGCTTAGATCAATCAAAAAATTCCAATAAATAAGAACTGGTTAATATTTTGCCCGAACCTTTAAGTATCTTTTAGTCATCGTGGAACATTTCAACTTTTCCAAGAATGTATCACGAAGTTTTCTATAGTATAGATCACCCATTTTATATCCTTTCATCACAACAACCAACTCATTGGTTGAGGTCTCCTCAGAATATGGTCTGGCCAGTGATTCGCCTAAGAGAGATTGAATATGAAAGCTCAAAGAATCAGGTGCACCGATCTCTTTAAGTGATTCGAGTGCGGCTAAAACAGACTCAGGCTGGTCTCTTTTGATCATTCGTTTAACTAATGTATCTGAAAGAGTAGGATTTTGATAAGAGGTTATAAGCTCAGCCTCACTCTTCAGATAGAATTCAGTCATAAGTAACGACGACCTTCTTCGTTGCTTATAAAGTGTATCATAGATTTGCAATGCCTCCGAAAGAAATCCCTGCTGCATTAATGAATCCATTAAATACTGACGATTGCTAAAGTTCCAACGTAACCCATATTTTCTATTTAAAGCAAAATAGGCCGATGTGTCAGCACGACAACTAAGAACTGCAGCAAGATGTGTAGCTGCCTTTGCTGAATACTGAGAAGCCTCTCTATACCTTCCTTGAATACTAAAGTCTTCTGCCTTCATTAAATTACGCTGAAACACATCACGAGACATGACACAAGCACCCGACTCAAGCTCTTCCAGAGATGCATTTAAAGAGCTCACCACTGCAGAGTCAGAAAAAGGAATAAACTCAGGAACCCTTAATCTGATCGCATCAACCCAATAAGTTGCCAACGAATATTGGTCTTTATCAATCAGAGCATTAATGCTATCCGGAAAAACCCGGGAGAATTGAAGTACCAACTTTGAGAAGGATGGATAAAGGGTATCACATTTTAGCGGAGCCGCAACGTTAAAGCAATAATAAGCCGAATCAAGCACTTGAACCAAGCGATCTAACCTTGCATCAGGATAACTTCTTTTAAGCAGCGTATCGACCTTATAAAGGGCTAAATGCTTAAGAATAGTTCCCTCCTCACCCCTCTTTGTTAACACCTCTCTGTTCTCAAATCGATATTGCAATGCCTCATCAGCCAACCCAGCTCCGGCTCCTATTTTGTTAGTGCTTATAAGAGAAAGTGACCTGTTGAGCAATTGATCATAGTGATCTTGAGCGATCAAACAGTAGACCATTTTCAGCTGATCCTTTCGGGTATATTGATTTAAAGAGTCCACCATTGGAATCACCAAATCAAGAATAGCGAGGGCCTTTTCAGATTGATTCTGTCCTCTTAACTTTTGAGCTCTGTTTAGTGAGGTATCCACTAAGGCGGTGATTACACTCTTAATGGCATCATCGGCAATAAGGGTTCTGGGGTGTTTTCTGGCATACTCGCCAGCGAGATTAATATACCTGACACTCATTTCTAGACTACCCAAACGTAAAGCCTTCATCGCAACCTGTAACCAGGAATCTAAGATCCCATTATGAACCTCTGAAAGTAGCTGATAAGCTTTATCAATACTTTTGTCCTGACCTCGTATTTCAGCAAGAGTCTTCAGATTTTGTCCCCAAATCTCGGCATCAGAGAATCGCTCTCTTTGCAAATAGAGTTTCAAGGAATCCGTTAATAAACCGATGTTCTCATCTATAAACTGATTGAATGCAACAGAATCACAATTGGGACAGATTAAACGAAAAAGCCTATTAAATGAAAGAGAATCATCAGACTGACTGTTATTATTATCTATAACAGCCAATTCTTGTAAGAGGGAGTGAGCATGTGGATCAGTATAATAAGGGCTTACCATTAACTCTTTAACATCATTAACCAAGCGATATTTAGCAATTTCAAGATGGCTAAAAAAATCATTATTCTCCTTTGTGCATGGTAGCTTTTCCAACTGTAGCCAACGACGATAACACTCTCCTTCAAATCGTCTACTCCGATCAGCAAGATTAGCCGGATCCTGACCTCTAAATCCTGGATCATCCAACCCTGAGAGTCTGCCACCTTTCTTAGAGCGGACTGTCATGATATACCAATCAACAAATTCATCAAGGCAATATTCAGAATAGACCTGATTACGAGAGGAAAGGAAAGGCAGTATTTTATCCCATGCTGTGTAATAGTTCACTGAAACCATCGCTTTCTCGAATCTCGCCCAAGCACCTTCTGTATAAATTAATCGAGAGACCTCTACACTGCCAAGCTGAATCCCAGCTTTTAGAGATGCTGAGAAACTACAACTATCGCCAATCACCTTTACAGTAAAAAGTGAAAGGCCTCTCCCATCAGGAGCTTTAATTCTGATCTCAGCAGAATCAGGAAGAAGAAATCCAGAAAGATCTATTCCGTTATAATCTGCCAATTGGCCAATATACTTCAAGCTAATACCACCATTCAGATGTACTAGTGTATCAATGGTTTTATGCCAGAAAGCTTTTACTTCAAAGACAGCAGGTCTTTTAATCGGATTTAGAGCCTTAGGGCCAGCCAAGGCACTAAGCATTCTACTTATAATAATCTGTGAACTATTACCTGAATGACTCGCACTAGTATACGACAATGAAATCTTCTGTTTAGTTTCACCTGGCGATTCGGCACAGTCAGCAACCAACCAACCTGATCTCAAAAGAAGAACAAAGAGAATCAGGATATTCCTAATTTTTATAAAATGCATTATCGAATAACTGTATAGGATAATTCCGAGACATTACCACAACCATCAGTAACCCTGATAAAGAATCTGTTCTTCCCAGGCATCAATGCATCAGAAACAGTGGCAAAAACCAGATTATTCTTGGCATCATATTCATACAGGCGCCATTGATCATTAACACTTAACCATATCTGGGCAATACCACTTAAGTCATCACTAACAAAGAACCTCAAAGAGTCTCCTACTAGCCATGTACTATTCTCCGTTACATTCAGAGATTTCAGTTTTGGAGCAACTGTATCCATAGCAATAGCATACCGCCCAAATTCACCAATCGAAGCCTCTATACGACCATTTCGATACCTCTTACCAACAGCACTAAAAGAATTATTATCAGTCAATCTTACCATCACTAATTTAGTGGTATCCGAGAGCTTTCCGGGTCTATATTTTATAGTCAGTATTCCTTTGTTGTGAATAGGAATATTGGCATTACCTACCCTATAAATAGGCGATAGAAGATTACTATTTCCTGATGAACTGTCAACAGACAGAGAGTAATCATCATAAAGAGCACCTGAAGGCAAAGAGAGCTCCATTGAGGCCCACTTAATATTAAACTTCTCATTCCATCTCGCAAGTTTAGACTTTCCCTGAATAGCAGGCCTCGAGTAAGAAGGTAAGGAAGTGATAGTATCACCTCCTAGCAGAGTTACCGTTAGTAGGCTTTTATTACCTGCAAAATCAAGGACAGAGATCCTTAGTGTCGCATACCGCCCAGGGTTCAAGTGGATATAACCTTTATCCTTATAAACGGGGGATGGTAGAAGATTTCCAGGCAATTTTTCACTTGAAACAAACCAATCGCCCGACAATCTTCTTTCGCCATAATCAGTTATAGCATTAATGTACTTTGCCTGGTTAAAGGCAATCCGATCAAACTTAATAGAGAAAAATGAAACGCTATCTAAAGACATATCGATTGCGTAGACTCCATTTCTATTAGGTTCATGTGCTAATAGGTCGACACAAGAAACACCAATCGTCGCCTTACCCCCCACCCTAATAGTATCATTCTTCCCGATTCTATAGACCAAGCCCCACCCTTCAGTTTTAAATACCTGAGCAGAAGGCTCGCCATTTACCGTTTGACACGATCCTTTGGGGGTGATCTTAAGAGCCTCTATTTTAGGTCTGACCCAGTCGGCAGCCTGAAACCCAAACTGCATAGGATTAATAGCATCACTGCCTCCATTATCCCTTATTTCAAAATGAAGATGTGGGCCACCACTACTTCCGGAGTTACCCGACCAGCCAATCTGTTCACCAGCATTTAGTGAAAGAGGGGACTTTAAAGTCAGGTCAACTGCATAGTTCATTCTCCTATACTGCTCACTTTTTATAATTGAATCAATTTTAGAGGTAAATCGTTGCAAATGACCATAAACAGAGATATAGCCCTTATCATGTTGAATATATACAGCCTTTCCATATCCATACGGAGAAACAGATACCCGAATTACTTTTCCGCTTGCAATGGTGTAGACAGGCTCACCTTCCCTCTGCCTGGTCTTAATATCTATCCCTGAATGAAAATGCCCCGAACGAAGTTCACCAAATGTAGCGGAGAGCCGAGGATCAATCTTCATTGGCCATTCCCAACCATTAGCCAATGTAGCCTGTGCCTGAAGAGCCTTTGGTGTTACAGAAGCGAGAAGTATTAAACTAACTAATAAATTAAGGAGGGTATTATATTTCAATCTGATCATTGGAAATCTCGAATATGTTGCAGTTATTCTGCAAAAATAAAAGAAAAGCTGCCCCGGTTGATACCGAAGCAGCTAATCATTTGCGATAATCTACTGGTTAAGTATTATGACTTCGCAGTAAGACCTACTCAAACAACCGATTAGTTATAGTTTGGCAAGAATGAGAACTCCTTGCTATATTTCATCATTTGCTCGACATAGTTTTCAGGATATTCAACTTTAATATCGATGATCTTTCCATCTTTTTCAACTGGTACAAACATAGGATTCATAAATCCGCCATAAGGAGCCAGTTTCAAGGCAGCATAACGATAAAGAACCTCTTTATGCAAAGCAGGATCAATCTTCACGGCGTATGTTTCAACCAGCATTTTTGCAGCAGCAAAGTCACCTTCTGAAGTAATGCGTTGAATCTCTTTTAGCAGTTCAGCAAAGAGTGTGCGTAATTTCTGATAGTCATTAATAACATAGAAAGTCTTATTATCACGTGTTTTCTTTTCGATGATATTCTCAGAAGCACCCTTTTCGAAGCACCAATGAGCAATCAGAGCGCGATTACGCATGTGAGCCTGTTCTATACTCTTTCCAAGTTCAATACGTGTAAGTTGGGTCATCATACCATTTCTGATATATCCATCATATTCAGCCCATGCTACATCAAGAGAAGGGATCAAACCCAGCTCGATCATTTTGGGATCTGCTAAATAATAGAGAGCAAAAAGATCGGCACGTGCCTCCTCTATTGGGCTATGGTAATTCTTTAGCTTTTCGGGAGTAACACCGGGAAGAAGTTGTCCGGAACCATGCCCAAGACACTCATGCAAATCGGTGTGAAGATTACCAGCCATTGGACCAAACTCTTTAGCGCGGTTCACCTCTTGCTCTGAGTAACAAAACTCCTCAAGCATACCACTGCCCGATGAAGCTTGATCATAGGCATAAGTGATATTCTCCATAGTAACCGATTTGGAGCCATGATCTCTTCTAATCCAGTTAGCGTTAGGAAGGTTGATACCAATTGGAGTTGTTGGATAACAATCACCACCCAGTTGTGCTACAGTGATAACCTTCGCAGAGACACCTTTTACAACAGCCTTTTTAAACTTGCTATCAACAGGTGAGTGATCCTCGAACCATTGAGCCGCACTACTTATCTTTTCTGCTCTGTGAGTAGCCTCAACATCCTTAAAGTCAACAACTGCTTCCCAGGTAGCCTTCATTCCCATAGGGTCACTATAAACTTCAATAAATCCATTAACAAAGTCAATCATAGAATCATCCTCAACCCATAAGACATTGAAGTCATCCCAGGTCTTCAGATCGCCATTCTTATAGTACTCAATAAGTTTAACGATCATCTCCCTCTGCTTATCGCTCTCAGCAACAGTTGATGCCTTATCCAGCCAATAGATTATCTTATCAATTGCTGCTCCATACATTCCACCTGAAAGCCATTTATGCTCAATAATTTTGCCATCCACTTTTACAACTTTTGAGTTCAAACCGTAGGATATCGGCTGATCTTCATTAGGCTTGCGCATGGCTTCATAGAAGTCTTCAACCTCTTTTTGGGTAACTCCATCATAGAAATTAGAGGCAGAAGCCAGTACCATATCAGTGCCTTCGGTCTGCTCCAGACGTTTAGCAGCAACATTAGGATTGAAAATCAAATCAGTCAGACGTGCCTTAAAAGCCTCCTTTGTCTCACTATTATCCTTTAAAGGCCAGGTTGCTTTTGAAGAATTGTCAATAAGATTAGCAAAGTATTCCTTTGATATCTCAGGAAAGAACTTGTCATTAGAGTAATGATGATGAATACCATTAGAGAACCAAACACGTTTAAGATAGACCTCAAAAGCTTTGAAGTCATTCGTTGAACGATCACCGGTAAAATCTGAATAAATAGCCTCAAGAGTTCTTCTAATGGTAAGATTCTCTTTATAATTCTGATCAAACAGTATGTCACGGCCACAAAGAGCAGCCTGACTTAGATAATAGACCAACTCTTTCTGCTTTAATGAAAGAGAGTCAAATCCAGGAACTTGATAACGAAGAATCTTACAATCAGCAAACTGATCGACTTGAAATTTGAAGTCCTTTTCATCAACTTTGCCAGGCTCAGGACTATTACAGGAGAACAACAACGAGCCGAATGCAATAATTGCCATAGTTTTAACTTTCATAAATAAAATAATTAGCAAAATAAAACGGTTGTCTTGATTTTGATAAACCATACAATACAAGAATCGATAAGAGATTCCGGTTTTATCACTCTTGCTTTGACAGGTTTTATTATTGCCATAAACACAAACATCCCTGAAAGATATTTGTTTTCGTTTATGGCTATGAGCAAAGTTAAAAAAACTAAAGAATCATTTTGACTTATCATGCACAATAGATAACTTCGTAGAATAAGGCTCTGAATATGAATAATACGACTAATATGCTGTTAAGGCTGCTTATCTCATATGGTATCAGCGACAAAGAGAGATTTACCGGTGCATTTGAAAAAGTTTTTGGAGAGATGTTTGAAGATCCGGAAAAAGCCGAACAGACTGGAGAGTTTTTGATGGATCAGTTAAGACAGGCTAAAGAAGAGCTCACAATGAGCATGTTGTTAAACAAAATAGCGTCGTCTAATGAAAAAGGTAATGAAGAGCTTACAAATGCCATAAAAGACCTTACCGCCGAGCTAAATAAGTTCAATAAGAACATGGAAAAAAAAGAGACTAAATGAACATAACCCATATCTACGCCGGCTATTTACAACTACTTCGTGCCCGCGAAATCAGTAGTATATTACTTAAGCACTTGTGGCGAGAGTATCTGGACAGAAGTCCCAGACTTCGTCGTTTATTCAAATCTAAAAAGAAACGTCAGATTCCCATAAAGAACACCCCTACCCGTTTACGTGAAACGATTGAGGATCTAGGCCCTACCTATATTAAATTTGGTCAGATACTTGCCGATCGTCCCGACCTTGTAACAGAACGATTCAGGAATGAGCTTAAGAAACTCCAATCAAAAGCCATTCCTCTTGATGATGAAACAGCTCTTCAACTTATTGAAAAGGAGTTAGGCCGTCCTGTTGAGGATGTCTTCAAAACCTTTGATAAGCAAGCGGTAGCCTCCGCTTCTATCGGACAAACCTACAGGGCAATCCTGCAAACAGGAGAAGAGGTTATTATTAAAATTCAACGTCCGCATATTGAAAACAAGATTAAGCTCGATCTTTACCTCTTATCACATCTGGCAAAAAGGGCTATAAGAAACTATCCGGAATTAGCAGTTATAGATGTTGTTGGCCTTATTGATGAGTTTGGAGTAAATATTCTTAAAGAATTAAACTATTTCAATGAAGTAAACAACATACACCGTTTTCAGGATTTATTCAAAGACGATCCAAGAGTTCATATCCCAAAGGTCTATACAGAATTCACAACAAGGCGACTGATAGTCATGGAATTTATCCATGGAATAGCACCCGACAAGATTGATCATCTCAGAGAGGCAGGACTTGACCCGTCAATCATTGCAAGAAATGGCGCAGATATTATTTTGAAGATGATCCTTCGTCATGGCTTCTTTCATGCCGATCCTCATCCTGGAAATCTTTTCGTTATGCCAGGTAATGTCATTGCTTTTATTGATTTTGGAATGGCAGGCGTACTGCGCCCCAGGCATATGACATTTCTTGCCGATTTTTCATTAGGTTTTTCTCAACGAAACTCAAAATCCATTGCTCGTAGTCTGGTAAAGCTTTGTGATATCAAGTTTTTTGATCAGATGGAGGAGATGGAATTTGAGATAGATGATCTATTAAAAGGTTACTCCTCGATTCCATTTGAGAAGCTTGATTTTAGCCAGATCATGCAGGAGTGTATCAATATCATTGTCAGATACGAACTAAAAATACCATCTAATATTTTTCTATTAGTAAAAGCTCTTGCCACACTACAGAAGTTTGCCACCCAGTTACAGCCCGATCTCTCATTAGGCCCTATAATAATCCCCTATGCAAAGAATCTTGTGCTTCAGAAATATAGTCCTAAGAAATTTGCATCAGATATATACGATACATTAGGCGAATACGTAAGCTTGATAAAGGAGTTTCCAAGGGATGTACGAGAGATTTTATATCATCTTAAACAGGGTAAAATCACTCATGAGATTACCACTCCAAAAGGCGATTCAATCTATGTTACTTTGAAAAAATTCACATCAAGGATTTCTCTTGTAATTTTACTAAGTGGCGTACTAATCAGTTCAGCAACATTAATGATATACAGACCTGATAGCTTCCTTGGCACTGTATCATTTACACTAGCTTCTGTCGTTACGCTCTATCTTATCCTCAAGCTCCTGTTCACTTCAAAGAGATAATTATCAATAACTGTTTATTAAAAAAAACAATGACGAGGGTCTTATCGGTCAAAACTGACAGTTGGACACGTTTATCATAGTTTTCATTTAGAAATGCTCATATAATGAGCACTGAGTTTGAAGACGATTGAAAGCACAAAAGCACCTTCAATTAACAGTTACGTTTTCTTATCTTTGCAACAATCCAACTGTCAATGGTAAAAAATACAATTTCTACTACCTGGAAAGGTGCTTTAGCAATCAGTTTCTCAGCAATCTTATGGGGATTAGACGGTGTAGTTTTAACACCTAACTTACACACTCTTGATGTATTCTTTGTAGTATTGATGTTGCATGCTATTCCATTCGCATTGATGAGCATGTTTTTACATAAAGAGTTTAAAGCTATTTATCAATTCTCTTTAAAAGAACTTTCAGCTCTCTTTCTGGCATCACTTTTAGGGGGGGCAGCAGGTACCATCTTCATCGTCAAAGCTCTTTTTATAATTGATTTCCAACCATTCACAATAGTCATTCTATTACAAAAACTTCAGCCAGTATTTGCAATTACTCTTGCTGCAATTCTTTTAAAAGAAAAACCTGGTAGTAAGTTTCTACTTTGGGCAGGCTTAGCAATCATAGCTGGCTATTTTCTGACATTTGGGTTAAACAAACCCAATTTTAATGCCAACTCAACAACAATAATAGCAGCTCTCTTCAGTCTGGCAGCTGCATTTTCATTTGGTTCGAGTACTGTTCTTAGCAAAATAGCATTGCAAAAGATTGACTTTGTCACTGCTACTTTCTATAGATATGGTTTCACGACACTGATAATGCTCATCACTGTCGCGTTCATTGGAAAATTCAGTACTATTCATCATGTCACCGGGTTTCAATGGATAATTTTCCTCATTATTGCTGTGACAACCGGCTCAGGTGCCATAATGCTCTATTATTACGGATTAAAGAAGGTAAAAGCTATTGTTGCGACCATATGTGAACTCTTTTTCCCTCTTTCAGGTATTTTATTTGATTATCTATTCTATGGACATCAACTAACCTTCGTTCAATGGATCAGCGCCGTAATAATGGTGATCTCCATTTTAATGCTTAACAAAAGACCAAAATCAGTTGACAATGCAGAATGATGATAATAGTAAGATAGTTGATTTTCTCAGAGGCTATTATCTTTTCGAGTCAATAACAGAAAATCAAAGAGAGCAAATAGCTGCTCATGCCTCTCTTATCAGTTTAAATATCGGAGAAACACTTTTTGATCAAGGTTCATTAGGTGAATCATTTTACATAATAATAGAAGGCATTGTAAAGGTTCATATTGGGCCTCATGTATTCTCAACAATGCATGAGGGTGATTCTTTTGGAGAGCTTTCATTATTAGACAACCAAACACGCTCAGCTTCCGTAACTGCTATAGAGAAAACTATTCTGATTGAGATAGTCAAAGATGAGTTCAATCGACTGCTAGGTATTGGGACTGATTTTGCTCAAGCTATGCTTAGACTCATGGTTAAGCGCAACAGAACCATGAATTTATTAGAAAACCAACTTGCCGAGAGTCATCAAAAAATATTACATCAAAATGATGAAATCGAGCAAAGAAATGAAGAGCTAAAACAGCAACAAGAAACGCTAACGAAGCTCAATCAAGAGTTGCTCAGCTTGAATGCCGAAAAGAACAACATCATTGATCTGGTTGCTCACGACCTGCGAAACCCACTTACAAGTAGCCTATGCATGACCGAGATGTTGTTAAGCCAAACTGAAACGAACGACCAAAACGAAGCGATAGAACTAATTCACAACTCATTAACAAGAATGAAAAATATTGTTAATCAGGTGTTGAATGTTGAAGTGATTGAATCGGGAAAACTAAATATAAACATTATTGACACCAGAGTAGATAAAGTCTTGCATCAGGTATCCCTATCGCTTCAACCAATAGCTCAACAAAAAGAGATTGTTATCCTCAATCTTTTAGAGAGTGTCTCAATGCTAACTGATGCCAATTTAATTGCTCAAATCGCAGAGAATCTGCTCAGCAATGCCATTAAATACTCCCCTTTTGGTTCAATCGTCAGCATTAGCCTCCATAAATCAGGAGACTTAATTCGCATAGAGGTTTCTGATAACGGCCCTGGTATTCCCCAGGAGGATGCTAAAAGGCTATTTAGTCGTTATTCAAGAACTAAAAACGATCCTACTGGAGGTGAAAGTTCTGTAGGACTTGGCCTTTCTATTGTTCACCGATATGTAACAGCGCTTGGTGGTGAGGTCTGGTGTGAAAGTACACCGGGAAAAGGCAGCCACTTTATCGTCCTATTCAAAGATTAATAATGATATTGAATAGCAAACTTAACTAAATAATAAAAAAAAGGCTCTCAATTCCTTGAGAGCCTTTTTGATATTTTCTACACTTTTTATTTATTGATAAGAGCATCCATCTCTTTCACTTTATCGAACATGCTCTTTCTGGCATAGATCTCTTTGAGTGTTAAAATGGTACTTCTATCATTAGGAGACATTTCATGAGCTTTTTCTAAATAAGGTAGCGCCTTTTCAAGATAAGAATCAGCCTGAGTCTTGAATGCTTCAAACTCTTTGACTTTATCAAGAGGTAGTTTATTAGCTTCAGCCATCAATGAAGCAGCTTTATTTACGAATAAAGCACCAAGGTTATAAACGGCATCAAAATGGTTAGGATCGATTGAAAGAACCTTAACATATGATTTCTCAGCCTCTTCTACGTTGCCCATCTGGTCATACTGAGCGCCGATAGCAAATAGAATAGTTACGTTATTTGGATCCTTCTGAACAGCACTTTGCAAGTTGGCCATAGCTTTATCAATCTTCTTAGTGCTAAGGAAAACGTTTGTTTCAGCAATAAGAACCTGAAAATTATCTGGATAGAGTGAACGTCCTTTGGCTGCAGCTTCAAGAGCAGCAGTAGTATCACCACACTGCAATAAGGTTGCAGGATAAGCAGAATAAACAGAAGCTGAAGGGCCATTCTCTTTAATTAGCTTTTCATAAATCTGTCTTGCCATTTTAGGTTCATTGGCCTGATTGGCAGCAACAGCAGCATTAATTAAAGCGTTAGTATCGGCACCAAAAAACATCTCCTTCAATTCAGAGGTTTTAAGGAAAGCTTCAGCAGCAGCTTTGTAGTTATTTATTTTATAAGCCTCGATACCTTGATTATAGGTAGTATTCGCAATGAAATCCATTTGTTGAATAATCTCCAGTTTGTATTCATTTGCATCGGGCAACGACATGGCTTTCTTGTAAGACTCTACAGCTATTTCTAATGGCTTATCTGAAAGCTTTACATAATCAGGATTTTGACTTTGAGCGATTGCCAAATAGATATTACCTCTAAAGAACCATGTTTTAGCTTCATTCATGGTTTTTTCGTGGGTAGTTGTTGGCTCAATATACTCAACTGCTTTATCTAACTTACCTTTTTTCAGATAGTTAAAAGCACTTGTGCGGTTTGAAGTTTGAGCAAATGCAAAAACTACTGTCATTGCGAAAATGCCCATTAAAATGATTTTCTTCATACGAAATTGATTTAAACAGTCTTTTAGTTTATGGATTTGGTGTTTTGCAAAAAAATCTAATTCAAATACTATGCCTAAAATTATTCTTCACTCTTAGTATCAGAAGAATCCAATAATTCATCCTCACCTAGATTGCTTTCAATACCGATTAAGTCAGAGGTGAATTCATCTTCTATAACTTCAGGTTCAGCATCCACACGAGTAATAGCTGCGATAGCATCCTTACCCTTAATATTAATTAACTTAACACCCTGCGTTGCTCTGCCTTGTGTTCTTAATTCAGTCACAGCCATTCTGATCATGATACCAGATTTATTGATAATCATAAGATCATGCTGGTCTGTTACACTTGTTATAGCTATGAGGTCACCCGTCTTCTCAGTAATGCTCAAGGTTTTAACCCCTTTACCACCTCTGTTCGTTTCACGATAATCCTCAATATTAGTACGTTTGCCGTAACCATTTTCAGAAACAACAAGAATGTCATACTCATTTGATTCAAGGCAAACCATTCCTACAACCTCATCATTTTCGCTGGCAAGTGAGACACCCTTCACACCGGTGGCAGTTCTACCCATTGGCCTAACACGATCTTCACTGAATCGAATAGCTCGTCCTGATTTTAGACCCAGCACAATAACATTAGAACCATTGGTTAGTCTAGCTTCAAGCAGAGTATCATTGTCCTTAATATTTATTGCGATAATACCGTTCTGTCTTGGACGGCTATAAGCCTCGAGAGAGGTTTTCTTAATAATGCCTTTACGAGTTCCTAAAATAATATAGTTGTTCTCAATATACTCTTTATCAGAGATGCTGAGGATATTTATATAGGCTCTTACCTTATCATCCGGATCAATATTCAGTATATTCTGAATTGCTCTTCCTTTAGAGGTCTTTGAACCTTCCGGAATCTCAAAGACACGTAACCAGAATACTTTACCCTTCTCTGTAAAGAGTAGTAGGTAATTGTGCATAGTGGCTGTAAAGAGGTGTTCAACAAAGTCTTCATCTCTAATGTCACTAGCCTTTGAGCCTCTACCACCACGTGCCTGGGTTCTATATTCACTTAGTAATGTACGCTTGATATAACCCAAATGTGAAATGGTAATTACCATCATATCATCACTAATAGTATCTTCTATTTTGAAATCTGCAGCAGCATATTCAATTGAAGTTTTAGGTTCATCACCATACTTATTCTTAAGTTCAAGCAACTCATCTTTAATAACTTCCATTCGCAGACCTTTATCAGCCAGTAACGAACGGTAGTATTCAATAAGACGCATCAACTCTTTGTACTCAGCTTCTAGTTTCTCGCGCTCTAATCCGGTTAGAGCCTGTAGACGCATGGCAAGGATTGCCTTAGCCTGCTCTTCGCTGAAAGCAAAAGCCTCTATCAAATTCTGACGAGCAATCTCGGGCGAACTTGACTCTCTGATAATTCGGATTACCTCATCAATATGGTCAAGAGCTTTTAAAAGTCCCTCTAGTATATGAGCCCGCTTTTCAGCTTGATCGAGTTCAAACTTTGTACGACGAACAACGACTTCATGTCTGTGTTCTACAAAATGAACAATGATATCTTTAAGGTTAAGCGTAACGGGACGGTTGTTCACAAGAGCAATATTATTGACGCTGAAGCTTGATTGCAACGGAGTCATTTGATAGAGCTTATTAAGAACAACATTTGTATTAGCATCCTTCTTAATCTCATAGACAATTCTCATTCCATCACGGTCAGACTCATCACGAAGATCAGAGATCCCCTCAATTTTTTTATCATTAATTAGATCAGCCGTTTTTTTAATCATCTCGGCTTTATTGACCTGATATGGAATTGAGGTTACGACAATACGTTCACGACCATTGTCTTCAGGTTCAATCTTTGCTTCACCTCTGATGATAATTCTTCCGCGACCCGTTTCAAATGCCTCACGAACCCCATCGTAACCATAAATGATACCGCCAGTTGGAAAGTCAGGAGCTTTGATATATTGCATTAGCTCAGTAATGGTAATTTCCTCTTTATTGATATAGGCAATGGTACCATCAATGACCTGACTAAGATTATGTGGAGCCATGTTTGTAGCCATACCAACGGCAATACCAGAGGTACCATTAATTAGGAGATTGGGTACACGAGCCGGCAATACGATAGGTTCTTCAAGAGAATCATCGAAGTTCAAGGCAAAATCTACCGTATCCTTATCGATATCGGTAAGCATCTCTTCAGCAAGCTTTTGTAACCTGGCTTCAGTATAACGCATAGCTGCCGGAGGATCCTGGTCAATAGATCCAAAGTTTCCCTGACCGTCTATTAATGGGTATCTGAGCGACCAATCTTGAGCCATACGCACCATGGCATCATAAACAGAGCTATCTCCGTGAGGGTGATATTTACCTAGAACTTCCCCTACTATACGTGCAGATTTTTTATAAGGACGATTGGAAAGAATACCAAGATCATACATCCCATAGAGAATCCGGCGGTGTACCGGTTTAAGACCATCTCTGACATCAGGTAACGCCCTGGCTACAATAACCGACATTGAATAGTCGATATAAGCCGTTTTCATTTGATTCTCAATGTTTACCGGGACTATTCTGTCATTTGAGGATTCCATCATAATGTTTATTGTCAATCTATTGTAGAACAATCTCTTACATAAGAGCATTCTATTCTACGAATTTACAAAAAAACGCTGATAAATCAGCCTTTTACATACTCTGTTTTTAACAAATCTATGTTGATAATTAATAATAAAGAGCTGGTATTCTGAAAGGCTCTTCACGTATTTTTGAATGACAATTTGCCATGACCTTGATATGTGGCACTTTTTTTGACGAATTGAAAAATCTGACTGCATTTATATACTCGAAATTCAACAATTTAATGCAGCCTCCTGTTTTTACTAATAAGAATAATAACCATAATTATATATCATGGATGCTAAATTTTCTCAACGTGTTAGAGAGGTTTTAGGTTATAGCCGTGAGGAAGCCCAACGATTGGGTAATGATTACCTTGGTGTAGAACACCTCTTCCTCGGTATCGTTAGAGAAGGAAAGGGAATGGCTATCCAGGTTTTACTCTACTTGGGTGCAGATCTCGCCTCAATCAGAAGCAGTATTGAAAAGGCTATAGTTAATCCTACAACTGAAACAATCTCTGCAGGCAATCTCCCTCTTTTAAAACAAACTGAACGAACTCTCAAACTTACTTATATCGAAGCAAAATGGTTTAAAAGTGCTGAGATAGGCACTGAACATCTGTTACTTGCTATCATTAAAGACCCCGACAACATCGTCAGCCAAACGCTTTCTAAGTTCAACATAGGTTATGAGGCTGTAAAAAACGAGGTTCTTTCAATGTCAACTCATTCCAATGAAGATCGCCCGCTTAACTTACCCACAGACGAGAGCTCGTCAAGCAGCAATGAAGACGACGATGAAGAAAAGGAATACTCAAGTTTTAAAAAGACTACCGATTCTAAATCAAAAACCCCTGTACTTGACAATTTCGGAAGAGACATTACTCGTCTGGCTGAAGAAGGGCGTCTTGATCCCATTGTTGGAAGAGAAAAAGAGATGGAGCGTATTGCCCAGATTCTTAGTCGCCGAAAAAAGAATAATCCCATACTTATTGGTGAGCCAGGAGTAGGAAAATCTGCAATAGCTGAAGGTCTTGCCTTAAGGATTGTCGGAAGAAAGGTTCCTCGTGCCCTCTTTAACAAACGAATTATCTCACTGGATCTTGGTTCTTTGGTTGCCGGTACTAAATATCGTGGGCAGTTTGAGGAACGAATGAAAGCTGTACTCAATGAGTTGGAAAAGAATACTGATGTAATCCTTTTCATCGATGAGATTCACACGCTTGTTGGAGCAGGTAATGCTACCGGGTCACTTGATGCTTCAAACATGTTCAAACCTGCATTAGCCAGAGGCGAAATACAATGCATTGGTGCCACTACTCTTGATGAATATAGACAGTATATAGAAAAAGACGGCGCCTTAGAACGTCGTTTCCAAAAGGTTCTGGTAGATCCTACCAGTGCAGATGAGACGCTTGAAATACTTAACCGTATAAAAGAAAAATACGAAGACCACCATCTGGTCTCCTATACAGATGAGGCTCTATCGGCTTGCGTTTACCTCACAAATCGTTATATTTCTGACAGATATCTTCCGGATAAGGCGATTGATGCTCTCGATGAAGCTGGCGCGAGAGTCCATATTAAAAACATCCACGTTCCACAGGAAATCGTAGAGATAGAATCCTCCATTGAAACGGTTAAAGAGAAAAAGAACCTCGCTGTCGCTACCCAGAAATTCGAGGAGGCAGCCAATTTCAGAGATCAGGAGAGAGTCTTGACTAATAAACTTGAAGAGGCTCGTAAGCGTTGGGAAGATGACGCTAAGATTAACAGGGAGGTTGTAACGGAAGAAAATGTTGCTGAAGTAGTAGCGATGATGACTGGCGTACCTGTTCAAAGAATTGCTCAAAACGAAGGTAATAGACTGCTTTCCATGGAGCAAGAAATTAAGGGTAGTGTCATTGGTCAAGATGAAGCAATTAAAAAAGTTGTTAAGGCTATACGTCGTAACCGTGCCGGTTTAAAAGATCCAAATAAACCAATCGGAACATTCATCTTCCTGGGCCCAACAGGCGTTGGTAAAACCCACTTAGCGAAAATTCTTGCTAAGTATCTGTTTGATTCTGAAGATACACTCATCCGTATCGACATGAGTGAATACATGGAAAAATTCGCTGTTTCAAGACTAGTGGGAGCACCTCCGGGTTACGTTGGATACGAAGAGGGTGGTCAGTTAACTGAAAAAGTAAGAAGAAAGCCCTATTCAATTGTTCTGTTAGACGAAATTGAGAAGGCCCACCCTGATGTATTCCACCTACTTTTGCAAGTCCTTGACGACGGCATTCTGACTGACAGCCTTGGTCGTAAAGTAGACTTCAAGAATACTATAGTAATTATGACCTCCAACATTGGATCACGCCAACTGAAAGATTTCGGAACAGGTGTTGGATTCAATACCAGCGCAAGAAAAACTGCTGAAAGCGAATATGCTCGCGGAGTAATTGAAAATGCTCTTAAAAAATCTTTTGCCCCTGAGTTCATCAACAGAATTGACGATATCGTAATCTTTGAAAATCTTGAACGCGAAGACATTCACAAGATTATCGACATCGAGTTAAACCGACTATTTGAAAGAATCAGTAAAATGAAGTTCCGAATTGAGGTGACTGAACAAGCTAAAGATTTCATCTCTGATAAAGGTTGGGATCCCCAATTTGGAGCTCGTCCTTTAAAAAGAGCTATTCAACGATATATCGAAGATCAACTGGCAGAAGAGATTATTAAATCAGATATTGATGAGGGTGATCAATTTGTCGTTGATTTGACAGAAGATAAATCAGATATCTCTATCCGACTAATAAAGGCATCAGGTGAAAGATTACTTACAGATGTGAATTAACCTCTGCCTTTCTTGACCTTTATCAACAACAAAGGGTATCCATGACTGGGTACCCTTTGCTATTTTTAAAGACTTAGAGATCACACAATAAGTAAAAGAATAGATGAAAAAAAAGGCTGAAACCTTTTGGTATCAGCCTCTATCCAAGCCAGCGTTATTCTAACGCTGTTGTTCTTTCAGATAAGCTTCGAGCATATTGTATTTATCACTATTATCTTGACAGAAATAGCGGACATAGAATTTGTCTCGCTTTTTCTCAGCATAGATGATCATACCACTCTCATCCTCCACGTAGTAATTATCATTTACTCCCATGAGACCTAAATCATACTTTTCGGAAATTGCTTTCGTTACCCGTGACATAACCTGATCATCCCTCATTGGAATCTGGTATTCACCCATCACAAAAACATCTTTCATAAAGAAGAAAGCAATTCGTCCTTTAAGGCCAAATACTTCAGCCGGAAAACCAAATACTTTCAATTCCTGTCCCGAAACCATAAAGGCACTAAAGCAAGCAGGGATACCTCTCCCGGCTAAGACCTGTCGGCTTGGGGTATGAAATGGTACATCCTCAAACAGAATATGTGATTCTGTTTGGAAAAAAGCAGAATTACGTGCCTTTTGAAAAAAAGGAAGAAGAAGAACGGCGGGATCGCTCTTGATGCAGGGCGGCATTGGTGTCCGCAACTTTCGTGAGCGATAGTAATCAACATACCCGAAACTGTACTGACCATACCGTAGTCTAAGCCACAGCTCTAATAGTCTGTTTTTCAGTTTCATACTTACATCTGTTTCAAACTTAAAAAGAAACCTTGCATACTTTCAAGTATCACTCAAAAATATGCAAGATTTCTGAATAAACAACACAAAAAATCTAGCCTTCAAGTGTTGCTTTATACAATCCAAGTTGTCTTGGATCAAAGTGTTGAATATAAGACTCCTTTTGACGGTTTTCTGAATCTGCTTTCACAATAAAGATAGTTGCACTGCGAGTAAAGCGTTCATCGCGCTGCGCATCCCCAAGAAGCAGATAACCAAGGACTATATTACCGGCAATCTCAACAAGACGTCTGGCATGGAAATCCAACATATCTCCATCCTTTAGATTCTCAACCTTAGCCTGTGCTGCCTCATAACGTATGGTCATATCGGCAAGTGTGCGACGAAGATATTCATGCTCAGGCTTAATTGGCTGCGCCTCATATTCTTTTATTGCCTTCAAATAGGTACCACTCGTAACCCCTTTTATTGCTGCTACAACCTGCAACTGACTGGTTCCCTCATAAATTGTTGTAATACGAGCATCACGATAGATTCTTTCAATAGGAAAATCTTTCATGAAACCTGTTCCACCATGAATCTGTAATGAATCATAAGCGATCGAATTACAATACTCAGATGAGATGAGTTTTAAAAGTGGGGTAAAAGCATCAGCCAACTTCTGGAAGTTCTTAGAATCCTGTCTCTCATCAGCTTCAAGTTTTCTTGTCTCGGCTACAAAATTGTAAGCTTTATACACATCAACAAAACGTGCTGTTTCATAAAGTAATGAACGAATAGCATCAACTCTGACACTCATCCATGTCAGCATCTCATAGACAGCCGGATACTGAGCAATTGCTTTTCCAAACTGCTCACGCTCGAATGCATACTTTAATGCCTCACGATAGGCTGCCTCTGCTATACCTACTGACTGAGCACCAACTCCTAAACGGGCTGAGTTCATCAATGACATAACATACTTGATCAAACCCATCTTTCTATCGCCCACCAGTTGTGCCGGTGCATTTGAGAATACCAACTCACAGGTTGGTGAACCTTTAATCCCAAGTTTATTCTCAATACGACGAATAGTCATTGCTTTATCAGCGCGATCATAAACAAACAACGAAAGACCACGGGCATCTGATGTACCCTCTTCTGAACGAGCCAAAACAAGTGAAACATCTGCATCTCCATTGGTGATGAATCGTTTAACTCCATTTAAACGCCAAACCTTGGATGCTTCGTCCCATGTGGCCTTTAACTGTACTGCCTGTAAATCGCTACCTGCATCTGGCTCGGTGAGATCCATTGCTGCTGTTGCGCCTTTAGGGAATCTGGGAAGAAACTCTTCTTTGATCTCCTGGCTACCAAATTCATGAATAGTCTCAGCGCAATCCTGAAGACCCCAAATATTAGCAAATCCTGCATCAGCACGTGATACCAATTCAGCAGCCATTACATAGGGCACCATCGAGAAGTTCAATCCACCAAATTCTCTCGGTAATGACATACCAAATAATCCGGCATTATTGATAGCATCCAGATTCTTTTGAGTACCCGCAGCATATACAACCTCATTGTTTACAATTGTTGGTCCGTCATGGTCAACAGACTCAGCATTTGGAGCAATGATATCGCCACAGATCTCTCCAACAATCTCAAGAACTTTATCATAGCTATCAATCGTGTCCTCGAAATCTGTAGGTGCATAATCAAACTTATCTTTATCAGAATAGTTCTGTTCTTTTAGCCGAACGATCTTCTCCATCAGGGGATGCCCCAAATGGAATTTCATGTTTTTATTATCTGTATAGAAATTAGCCATTTTCAATAATTTTTTAAGATTTTAGTTCGGCTTACTTGCTGTTCTGTTTATAATACTTGATCATGCGAGGGACAACATCTGCAACTGTTCCATTGATATAATAATCAGCAATTGCATTAATTGGCGCTGCAGGATCAGTGTTTATAGAAATGATCATTGAGGCTTGATCCATACCGGCACGGTGCTGAACAGCTCCTGAAATACCACATGCTATATAAAGTTTCGGACGAACAGTAACGCCTGTTTGACCAATCTGACGCGCATGATCCACATAACCGGCGTCAACTGCTGCACGTGAAGCACCTACTTGTCCACCTAGTACATCGGCTAGATCATATAGTAGATTAAAGTTCTCTTTGCTACCAACACCATATCCACCAGCAACAATGATCTGAGCACCTTTAATATTGATCTTCTGAGCCTCAATATGACGCTCAATAATCTCAACAACAAAATCTTCAGCTTTAACAAACTCCTCAACCGGAATCATCTGTACAATGCCTTGCTTAGCATTCTCTGCAACTTCTTTCTTCATAACCCCTTCACGTACCGTGGCCATTTGTGGTCTGGTATCAGGATTAATGATTGTAGCAATGATATTACCGCCAAATGCAGGTCTGATCTGGTAAAGAAGATTCTTATAGGTCTTACCAGCTTTTGCCTCTGTATGGTCACCAATCTCCAGACTTGTACAATCAGCGGTTAGTCCACAACGTAATGCCGATGCTACCCGGGGAGCTAAATCACGTCCAATACTGGTTGCCCCAAAGAGAGCAACTTCTGGTTTCTCCTGCTCAAAAAGTTTTGTAATAATTGAGGCATGAGGCAGTGTAGTGAAAGGGAATAATCTCTTATCATCAGCCAGGTGAACAACATCAACACCATAAGGAAACACCTCTTCAGGTACATGGCTTAAATCGTCACCAATACTGACAGCTTCTAATTTAATACCCAATTCATTGGCCAACTTTCGGCCTTTAGATAAAAGTTCAAGACTTACCTCGGCAACATGGCCTTCTTCAGTTATCTCGCAATATACAAATACGTTATTCACGATAATCGATTTTTAAGTGTAAGAAAAAGGGAAATATTAACCTACGATGTGCGAGGCAATTAATTCTTTCATTAACTGATCAATGTCTTTCTCATCAGAAGAAAACTGACGTGACTCTTTTGCTTGCAGTACAACGTTATCAATTTTCTTAACCTTTGTCGGAGACCCACTTAAACCAAGCTTTTCAACGTCGGCTTGAATGTCATCAACAGACCACTCCATGATGTTTAAATACGGACGATCAGCACGCATCTCTGTATAATCTTTAGTCTCTTCCTGTAGCTCTGAAAGAGTGCGAGCATGTTTAAACTTCATAACAAGCTTAGCATTTCTTGGGCGACAAGGAGCTGCTGACCCATGAACTGTCACGGCACAAGGATAAGGTGATTTAACAACCTCGATTCCCCTCTCAAGCCTTCTTTTAATGGTAATCGAAGAGGCATCCACAGCAACAACATCCTCTGCATAGGTAATCTGAGGAATCTCTAGCTTTTCAGCAGTTTGAGGACCTACCTGAGCAGTGTCCCCATCAATCGCCTGACGACCGGCAATCAATAAATGATAGGGCGCAAGTTTTTTAACAGCCAATGATAATGTGTAAGAAGTTGCTAAAGTATCGCTTCCTGCAAACTTCCTGTCTGAGACAAGAACGCCACCATCAGCACCACGATACATCGACTCTCTAATGATCTCAGCAGCACGACCAGGCCCCATGCTGACAATCAAAATCTCAGCACCCGGAATGGAATCTTTTACCTTTAAAGCCATCTCTAGAGCATTAAGATCCTCTGGATTGAAGATGGCAGGTAGGGCAGCCCTATTGACTGTTCCATCAGCTTTCATTGCATCTTTGCCAACATTGCGCGTATCGGGCACCTGTTTGGCCAGGACAATAATTCTAAAACTCATATAACTATATTGGTTGTTCTTAAATTTTGCCATTTTATTAAGTCAGCAAAGCTAAGAAAAAATCAATTATGTCGAAAACTCAGCTTCTATCCCACTTTTCTATTCCAATCCTCTATGCCTGTTTGACCATCTTTTGGTCGTTTAAAACATCAAAGAGACCAAACGTTAAAACTCTGTACCAATATTACTATAGAATGTCCACTACTTAAGTGTATTTACTTACCTCACCACAAAAACTTCACACTATTATTTAAGGAGAGAGTTACTAAACTGTTTTCTAGAGTCTAACTTAAAAATGGGACTTCAGGAAGAAGCGCATTAGCTATTTCAGATCATCCTATTCCCAGGCTATATCAAAAAAAAACACGAAGTTTTTCAGAAAACTATTGGAGAATTAAAAATCTTTCCTACCTTTGCAACCGCAATAACGACAAAGATATTGCAAGCCACCAGTTCTTAAATTCTTTGTGCGCAGAACACTTTTGCCGGTGTAGCTCAGTTGGTAGAGCAGCTGATTTGTAATCAGCTGGTCGGCGGTTCGAGTCCGTCCACCGGCTCCAATTGCGCACAATAACGGGGAGATACCAGAGCGGTCAAATGGGGCAGACTGTAAATCTGTTGGCGATGCCTTCGGAGGTTCGAATCCTCCTCTCCCCACCCCTTTCTTAGCTGTCTTTTGACGGCTTTTTTTGTTTTTACTCAATACCTTATATTCTTAATATTGTCTTAAATCCTGGTCGAAGAATTAGGGATATGTTTCAAAGAATTTAGAAAAGGCAGGATTATTCAAATTCAATAATTCAAGAACAACTAAGCGAATCTTATTAATAACAAGTTCTAAATCTTGCGATCCTAATTGGTTTATTGATAAATCTTGACCTTAATCCAATCACGGCCTTAAACACATAAAAGCCCTGAAGTAAAATTCACTTCAGGGCTTTTATGTGTTCGGTCTTTATCTGTTCTTTAACGTTCAATCAAATCAATCAGTCAACTGATAAACCTGTTTGTCGATAGTCTTTTCAAGACCTTTACGTGTATGAACTTTTACATTTTCAAGGGTAAACTGTTCGCCCTTCTTTAACTGACTAACAGCCTGTTTCATCTCCTTAGTAATCTCACCATTAAATGATTTATAGCTCTTACCAACACCATTAACCTTACAAGTAAGAGTGAAACTCTTAATCTTAAAATTTCCCTTTGTCAGGACTTCTTCAAAACTTTCAACCTGGGATCTTGAAATAGGTTTAACTCCTGATGCGAGCGTATTTTTACCAGTCTCTGCCTTAGCTTTAGCTTCATCAGCAGCTTGTCTTGCCTTAATTTCCATCTCCTGTTTTTCCTTTTTGGTCTTCGGCTTTTTACCGGTCACAGGATTCACTGCCGGGGAAACAGTAGTACCTTTAGAGGAACCTTGATTTACATCCTCTTTAGTTGTCCCCTTCTTTGAAGAGCCTTTTTCACTCTTTGTTCCCTTTATATCAGAAGATTTGGCGTTTTGCTTAACCTCTGTCTTAGCACCTGTACCTTTGGTATTGGAGGTATTTGTTTGAGTAACCTTCTCCTTTTTTATTGCCGTCTTTTTAATGTCAGCTGGTTTTACCTCCGTTGACTGAGCAGAAAGAGAGAGAGTAGCTACGAGGATCAAACCTGTCACAAGATGCAATACTCTGAGTTTCATTGATGTTGAATTTAGGTTCAATAATGCGATAAAATTAAAAAAAGTATTGCCGGAATTGACCGGCAATACAAATAATATTATGATTTAGAGGAATTATTCCTGTTCTCTGCACTCATCACAATTCAAACTTCTCGAGTAGGTGTGCATAGCTCTTTCACTCATACCCATTGATGAGAATCCACCATCATGATAAAGATTTTGCATTGTAACCTTTCTGGTCAAATCTGAGAAAAGAGTAACACAATAATCGGCACACTCTTCAGCAGAAGCATTTCCAAGGGGCGACATTCTTTCTGAGTAATCTAAAAGATCATCAATACCTTTAACGCCACTACCAGCTGTTGTTAATGTAGGCGACTGAGAAATGGTGTTTATGCGAACCCTCTTCTCACGACCATAGATATAACCAAAGCTTCGAGCTATCGACTCAAGAGCAGCTTTTGCATCTGCCATGTCATTATAGCGGAAAAGGGTTCTCTGAGCAGCAATATATGAAAGAGCTACCACTGAGCCCCACTCATTAATTGCATCCATCTTTTTGGCTGTCTGAAGCAATTTGTGAAACGAAAGGGCACTTATATCATAGGTTTTAACAAGATAATCATAATCTACATCATCGTAATTTCGTCCCTTTCTAACATTCAGTGACATACCTATAGAGTGAAGAATAAAGTCGATCTTTCCTCCAAAATGCTCCATCGATTTTGAGATAAGCATCTCTAGATCTTTAACTGAAGTAGCATCGGCTGGAATCACTATTGAACCGGTGCGCTCTGCCAACTCATTGAGTTCACCAAAACGAAGCGCAATAGGTGTATTGGTTAAAACGAATCGAGCTCCTTCTTCATAAGCTCTTTCAGCAACTTTCCAGGCTATTGACTGGTTGTTGAGTGCGCCGAAGATAATTCCGGTCTTTCCTTTCAAAAGGTTATAAGCCATTTTTTATCAATAAAACATTAATAACGATAAACAATTAACAGATTAATCCATCAATTGTTTAGCAGCAGCAAGAGTTGCAGCTGTTATATGTTGACCACCAAGCATCGAAGCAATCTCATTTTCACGATCATGACTAGTTAGAAACTCCATGGTGGTTTTTGTAATTCCTCCCTCTACCCTTTTAAATACCCTAAAATGGGTCTTAGCCTTTGCCGCAATTTGAGGTAGATGAGTTATAGTTATAAGTTGAGTAGATTGTGCCATCTTCGCCATCATAATACCCATCATGGCAGCTGTCTCTCCTGAGACTCCCGTATCTATCTCATCAAAGATATGTGTATCTGTCAGTTCTTTTTCACTTAATAAAACCTTTACTGCCAACATTATTCTTGACAATTCACCACCCGAAGCCACCTGCGACAGAGGTCTTAATGCTCCATGTGTATTGGCATTAAACATAAAACTTACTCTGTTATAACCCTCAGATGTTGGTTGTCCCGTTTCCGAAAGCTCAACATCGAACCGGGCATGCGGTATTCCTAAGCTAGGTAACTGGCTCAACATCTCTTTAACAAATGAGGCTATCACTCCTTTGCGACTTGCTGTAAGCCTTTCACCCATTGACTCAAGGTTCTTTCGAATCTTTTCCAAATGAGCACTGGTATCTTCTATTCTCTGTGAAAGAGATTCTATATTATTTAATCTGCCAGCAAATTCATCGCGAAGAGCCTTAAGCTCTACATCTGTAGAAACGTGATGTTTATGTTCAAGTCTATATAGCTGATCAAGCTTCTCGCGAAGAACCTCAATACGATCCGGCTCAAAAGAGGTGGTCTCAACAGTTCGTTCGGCTGTTGCTGCCAGATCTTGCAGTTCAATGACCACGGAATTAATTCTTGATGCCAAATCTTCAAAATCAGGAGCTAGCTGACAAAGTGGGCGAATGGTCTGATAAGCGCCCTTCAACTTTGAAATTACACCCTCATCTGAATTGAGTACCTCTCCTACTGAGGAAAAACGTTGTGCAATATCTGCAGCTGAGTTAGCTAACTCAAGTTCATGCTCCCAGCGCTCCTGCTCTCCTTCAATAATATTTGCAGTCGCTAACTCGTCATATTGAAACTGTAGATAGTCTCGTTCCTTGATTTGAGCCGACTCTTCCTGTCTGAGTGTTTCTAGTTGATGCCTTAAAAAGTTATACTCTTTCCATAGGACGCTATATTCGCTTTTAATCGTTTCATTGCCGGCAAAATGATCAATAACCAGTAGCTGAAAGAGTCCTTCATTCAAGAAAAGGGTATTATGCTGAGAATGGATATCAACAAGCAAATCGCCCACTGTTTTGAGCAAAGTCAATGATACCGGGGTATCATTTATAAAGGCTCTTGACTTCCCTCCCGGAGCAATCTCCCGTCTAATAATCAACTCTACATCCACATCGAGTGAGTTATCCTCCAGTATCTTGTTAACGGCAGCCGGAGCTTCTAAAAAGAGGCCTTCAACAACGCATTTCTTCTCAGGGTTAAGCAACGATTGACTATCTGCTCTGGTGCCGAGAATCAGATGCAAAGCACCTAGAAGGATAGATTTACCAGCACCAGTTTCACCTGTAATTGCATTGAATCCCTTGGTAAACTCAACCGAAAGGTGTTCTATCAAGACATAATTTTCAACTAGAAGGTGCTTAAGCATATATGGTTAAGAGAGGGTTTATTTTTCAAGAATCTTTTGGTACTTTGAGCTATTTGCAGGGTCAATTTCTTTCAGAAGATTAACAGCAGTAACCTTTTCATTATCCGGAGCACCTGAATAGACATTGATAAATTCATCTCTTTTTGAATCTAAAATCAACTGTAAGAGATATGAGTTGGGCTTATCACGATAAGCCTGTCGCAACAGCTCAAGGCTTTCTGTAATAGCCTGCCGACCGCCATCAACATTTTCAGACATCACATCTAGCCCTAGACGATGGTAGTTATACAGAAACTCTCTTAGCTTACTGTATGAACTATTATTCAGGTTCTCAGCAAGCCAATATCTGTTCTTGGTTCCTTCAAAAGCTTTCCATCCGGAAAAAGCACTTGATTGAGCCATATTTACAATATTCATAGCCTTCTCAAAAAACGGTGTTCCGCCCATTAACTGAAATGAATCGAAATCTAACCCAATGGCAATATTTGCATAATAGGCCAATAACCCTGTTAATTCACTGATAAATGAATTATCATTAAACTCAAGCGACTCAAATTCAATATACTTAAACTCAATATCGCGATCTATATGATTCAACAGCGGACTGTAATATGAAGTTTTATAAACCGGGCGACGAAGTACCACATTAAGAGTTCCCTTAAACTGATCAACTGATACCCGATCAGAAATAGTGAACATCATGGTACACTCAATTCTTTCATCAATCGTAAAGGAATAAGAGCTCCATTTACGATTATTCATGAACTCATATAAGGCGGTCTGTAAGGTATTATAAATCTGACGATCGGTACCCTCAACCTGCCTACTGGTCACTGAAATCTGACAGTTTAACTCCTGCGCTTTTAATGCGTTAGAGGTAACGAGAGTAAAGAGAAGAAGGGTGAGTAAGATGCGGATTGATTTCATAGATTTTGAGATTGTAAAGGGAATGAACGAACAATCGTTTGAATTATCATGGATGCTATCATCGATTTTGAGAGAAGAGGTGTCTCTTTTTGCTCACCGTCTCTAAGAATCATTGTGACCTTATTTAAATCTGATTGGAAACCGGCTCCTTGATCTTCAAGCGTATTCATCACAATCATATCAAGTTTCTTACTTTCCAATTTAATTTTTGCATTTTCAAGGGCATTATTGGTTTCTAATGCAAAGCCAACAACTACCTGCCCTTGTTGTTTCTTAGCTGACAAGGTAGCAAGAATATCGGGATTGGCAGTCAATTCAATAGTAACCTGCTTATTTCCGTAATTTTTCTTAATCTTTTTATCTGAAAAGACCGAGGGCCGATAATCTGCAACAGCAGCCGCAGCTATAAACACATTACAAGTAGAAAATAGCTCATCAGCAGCATCCAACATATCTTGAGCAGATTTTACATCTATTACGGTAATATTTGGATGATCGGCCTTAATTGAAACCGGACCTGAAACCACAGTTACTCTGGCACCCCTCTCCGCTGCTTCAAGAGCAAGGGCATAACCCATTTTGCCTGATGAATGATTAGAAATATATCTTACCGGATCTATAGCTTCTATTGTGGGCCCCGCAGTGATCAGAAATGATAACCCTTTAAGAGATAACTGCTTCTCAAAGTAGGAACTTAATATTTTAAAGATCTCATCAGGTTCTTCAAGGCGACCGGCACCACATAATCCACTGGCTAATTCACCCTCTTTAGGCGCTATCAGGAAATTGCCATATGAGATTAATCTAGCGATGTTGGCCTGCGTTGAAGGATGAAGATACATATCCAAATCCATTGCCGGTGCAAAGAAAACCGGACATTTAGCTGCCAGATAAGTTGTAATCAAAAGGTTATCAGAGATACCTGAAGCCATCTTTGCCAGAGTGGTTGCTGAGGCAGGAGCAATAAGCATCACATCAGCCCAGTTGCCAAGCTCAACATGGCTATTCCATGAACCATCAACAGGATCAAACGGAACAGATAAGACAGGATTTTTGGATAAAGTTGAGAGCGTCAGTGGTGTAACAAAATCACGAGCAGTCGGAGTCATAACAACTTTCACCTCGGCACCATCCTTAATCAAGAGACGAACCAAGAGGGGAATCTTATATGCAGCGATACTACCTGATATCCCAAGAAGTATTTTTTTTCCAGCCAGGCTCATAGCAAACAGATATCAAAGTTAACGACAAATAAAAGTATAAAGTATATTCATGGCAACGGCCACGACCCTGATCAAAATAGACAGTTTCGTGGCCGTATGGTACATTGCTTAGCCATTAAGGCAAACAATGTTTATTTGTTATCTTTTGCCGGATTCCGGTAATAGATCTGATTATTCAGAAACTCATGGATAGCCAGCAATGTGGGCTTCGGGAGCTGCTCATAGAATTTCGCAATCTCGATCTGCTCACGGTTTTCATATACCTCTTCAAGATTATCGGCAGGACTGGAGAACTCTGAGATCTTCTCATCCAGTTCATCCTTTAGCTCCTGAGCAATCTGGTTGGCCCGTTTAGACAGAATAGAGACAGACTCATAAATATTACCTGTTTCAGCATCAAACTGCCTTACTTTACGGGTGACCGCGGTATTCTCGGTCTTTACCTTTTTATAATCCATCAGTAACAAAAATTTTATTTGGGGCTACAAAGATAATTCAACTTAATCAAATACACCAACTCAAGACTTATTAAGTAAAGCTATTTTATTGCTGGCACTTTTTGAGAAGCTTTCTCCTTCTTTAAGAAACTTACTATCAGGATAAAGAGCCCTTAAATCATTATAACTAGAGATAACAGATTGAAACCGCTCCTCCTGTTTCTGAGCTAAGCTCTGGTCTGCATAGTTGTAATATGACTTTACTATTTTAAACAGCACCTCTTCTCTATGAGGAGAATCAGGATAATCTTTCATCAGATTTTGAAAGGAGACGATAGCTGCCTGATAATCTTCCATCTTAAAATAGAGATTAGCAATGTTATAGGCCTTCATTTCTAACTTACTTCTTAAAACATCTAACAGTTCGTTAGCACGACCAACTCTATCACTGGTTGGATAAGTATTAACGAAGGCTTGAAGATCTTTAATGGCATCTACGGTTGTAGTCTGATCCAGAGAGTAAGCCGGTGAATTAAGATAATTACAATAAGCACTCATAAAGAAACACTCTTCGGCATATTGACTCCTTGGATATGTCTCTGCAAAACGCTTGAAATAGTAGGCACTCATAATATAATCCTCCTGATAATAATAACAGTAGGCATAATAGTAGGCCATCTTTTCAGCACGATCAGTACCTCTATAGATAGGAATCAACTGATCATACAGCTGTAGTGCTCTATAATAGTCCTTCTTTTCAAAATAGCCAATAGCGGCCTCATATTTCATATCATTGTCACTACTTTTTAGCAGCCGCTGATGTTTGCTGCAAGACAATGTAATTACGGAAATTAACCCAATCAGCGTAAAAAGTCGAAGCGTTCTTTGCATAAGGCAAATGTACAAAGTTTGCAATTATCGTAACGTCCTTAATCTCTTATTATTTTTAGTCCAACACCTCTCAAAAGCAATTTTAACTAAAGTTTAAGTAAAATCCATCTCAAGGGTGACCTCTCCTCTTTAGACCATCGTCTAACCTAAAAGTAAATTCCTGCTTTAACTAAAAATACTAATGTTCCTCGCTCCTTTTATACAGTAGCAACAGACTCAATCACTATAGAAAGACTAGAGAAGTACTGTAGAGTAGGTATTTGATAAAAGGCTTATCAACTGAAAACAGGTTACTACTGGGAACAACCTGAGGATCGATATATTAAACAAATATAAACAGCATATATTCTAACTTTAAGATAATCATGGTCTGAAAATCAAAGCAAGAAAGCAAAAAACTACCCATAGATCCAAAGTAAGATATTTTCCGGCATAAACTCAAGAAACACCAGATATTGGTGCTGACCTTTGAAACTAAAATAATAGCTTTGTACCTGCAAACAGAAAATCCGCAGAAATGGACATTTTCGAAAAAGTTGTAAACAATATGGGGCCGTTAGGAATGTACGGCGACCAATCTTTCGGGTACTACATGTTTCCAAAACTCGAAGGAGAAATTTCAAACAAAATGATTTTCAGGGGCAAAGAGCGCCTGATATGGAGTTTAAATAATTATCTCGGTTTAGCAAACCATCCTGAAGTCAGAAAAGCTGATGCTGATGCTGCCGCTAAATGGGGAATGGCTTACCCAATGGGTGCCAGAATGATGTCAGGGCAAACGATCTATCACGAACAACTTGAGCGTGAGTTAGCCGCAATGGTAAAAAAAGAAGACTGCTTCCTCCTGAATTATGGATATCAGGGGATGGTCTCTGTTATCGACTCAATGGTTGATCGCAACGACGTGATAGTTTATGATGCCGAAGCTCATGCTTGTATCATAGATGGAATGAGAATGCATATTGGTAAACGGTTCGTTTATCAGCACAACAACATGGAGAGCCTCGAGAAACAACTTCAAAGAGCCACAAAGATTACTGACCAGACAGGTGGTGGTATCTTAGTGATCACAGAAGGAGTTTACGGGATGTCAGGAGATTTAGGAAAACTTAAAGAGATCACAGACTTTAAGGAAAAATATAGTTTCCGTCTTTTGATTGATGACGCTCACGGCTTCGGAACGATGGGTCCGACAGGTGCTGGTACCGACGAACACTTTAATGTTCAAGATAAAGTAGATATCTACTTCGGAACATTTGCAAAATCGATGGCCGGTATCGGTGGTTTCGTCTGTTCGAATACCCCCATTATCAAATACCTTCGATTTAACATGAGGTCACAGACTTTTGCAAAGTCACTTCCAATGCCAATGGTTATCGGAGGGCTCAAACGTCTTGAACTTATCAGAAATCATCCGGAATTAAGATCCAACCTCTGGAAAATTGTCCATGCGCTACAAGACGGACTTAAAGCAAGTGGTTTTGATCTTAGGAATACCGAATCTCCTGTTACTCCTGTTTTCCTTTCAGGCAGCGTTGACGAAGCAACTGGCATCACCTATGATATGCGTGAGAAATTCAATATCTTCTGCTCCATTGTAACCTATCCGGTGGTACCAAAAGGCGTAATTCTACTTAGACTTATCCCAACTGCCATACATACGCTTGAAGATGTCGAATTCACTATCAAAGCATTCTGCGAAGTGAAATCAAAGCTTGACTCTGGAGAATATGCTGCGGGAGGCTTTGTCGATCCTTCAAAAGTAGGAGCATAACCTAAGCAAACCGATATCAAAGAGGCTTCCCTTTACCAGGAAGCCCTTTTTTTATTCCATATTTCGCCCCGCCCCTCGTCTCTTTAAACAACTATCTTCTACTTCTTTTATAGAATTCTACAAAATTGAGAAAACTCTTCAAATAACAGATTAAGTAGCACTTATAACAGACAGGCTACCCAACACATAACCATCCCCCGTAGCCAGCAGCTAATAGCTAGTAGCCAATCTTTGAATTTTAAATCACTCCTGCCAGCCACAAATAGCCATGCTTCCAATTCTCTGATATTCAGAACCTCTAAAGTATCTCTCTTATATCCCTCTTATATCTCTCTTATGCATCTCTTATGTTCTCTTATGTTCTCTTATGTCTCTCTTATCTCTATTCTCTTTTTATCTCTATTCTCTCTATATCCTCTCTATATCATCTCTATATCCTCTCAATAGACCCTCTATATCCTCTCAATAGACCCTCTATATCCTCTACCTATATAGTTCCTATCTTACACGAGTTTATAGGGAGAGGA
>MTLC01002984.1_pt1 | contig 35398 bp, 29 predicted proteins | sample 1982451 | NCBI WGS metagenome assembly MTLC01 (sample SAMN05710165, study PRJNA340218) | biofilm metagenome | isolation source: sample SPH anode biofilm adapted to +100 mV | place: USA | collected 2012-02-03 | reverse complement strand
CCCTATCCTCTCGTGTAAGATAGGAACTATATAGGTAGAGGATATAGAGGGGATATTGAGAAGATATTGAGAGAGAGTCGAGCGAGAATAGTGGCGTATAAAACTTACACAGTTATTTATGAGTTAAAATAACCTTTTGAGTCATTTGAATGTTATAGCCTGAGATATGCAGGATATATATACCCTCGCTTAAATCTGAAATATCTACGCTAACATTTTTTTGATCGGTTATTTCCTGAGAAAATACTACAGAACCTGTAAGCGTTGTCAGTTTTAGTGCTGAGCCTTTAAGAAATTCATTTTTGGCTTGAATATTAAGGATTCCTTTAGTTGGATTGGGATATACTTTAATATCTGAGGATGCCACTTTATCAATACCGATAGTGGTGGATTCTTCAACGGAGATGTCGTCAAGGGATATTCCTTTACCATTCATCTCTGTGCCTTCAAATGCGATATAGTATGTGCTTGATGCTTCGGGAAGTTCTAAAGTCTTTTCTTTCCACTGTATTGTGTTGGAGTTATATGTCTCAAGCAGAATCCAATTTGAGGAAGCAGAGGTTTTATAGTAAATCTTTAATTCATCTTGTGCCTGCCCTTGTTTGCCTGATGAGTACCAGAATCGTAACGTGGGTTTATTTAGCGATGTAAGGTTGAATTCCGGAGAGATAAGCATGCAAGCATTAGAGAAAGATGACTCTCCTTCGTAGAAGAGGGCGTTATATTTACCTCCATGAGCCTTTGCTGGAAGTCCTGACGGGCTACCGTTTCTAACGATCCAATTAAGCGTTCCGTCTACATTTTCCTGAGTCCAGCAGTTTGGTAATAGGCCGTTGTTTTCGAAATCCTGAATATAGGGGAATGAAGAGATGGTGGTGCATAAGGTGGCTGCACTGGCAGTTACTCCGTTAGAGTAGGTTGTATCGGCTCTGATGGAGAAGATCTTATAATAGTAAGATGTGCCGGGAAGCAGTGAGGTGTGCTGGAACGTTGTGTTATAACCAACATATAAGGCGGTTCCTCCGTTAGGAAGTACTTCTCCTGAGGTATAAATGGTTTTATCGACAGGGGCTCCTATTTCTGGGACTGTGTCAAAAACCATTAATACCGGATTATTGGAGGCGTTGAGCTGCCATGAAAGCTCAATCTGAGATAATGAAACTGCATTTGCTGAAAAACCTGATGGATCATCGGGGGTGTAGCAATTGATGAAGCAGAATGTTATCTCTTTGGTTGTCGCGTTCTCTTCAATATTATTAAGAGGTTTGTTTGTGGGCGTTCCATTCCAGGCTCTTGAGTGAGGGAAAGTATTGTCATTAAAAGTCGGATTAGAGCTTGTTCCAGGGAAAGGGCAGCCGGAGGTATTAATCTTAGAAAATGCCTGAGTGCTTTGACCGCTACCATTTGTTGAATTGGCAGCTTTTTGGTAAAGCCCCTGGTGTTCTCCATTGTTTATATCGTTGCTGTTAAGATGGTCGTATATGTAGTTCTCATCTACATGATAGACTAGTAGACCGTGACCGGGAATATCGGTATCAAAGCTCTGTTTCTGACGATTTTCAAGTAGGAAGTACTCACCTGGAACAGCGGTCTGATAGATGGCCGCATCTTTATTGAGATAAGATGGGCGAAGAGTTACCTGCTGTTGTGATTCAAGTGTTTGGGGGGTAATCCATGAGAAGAACTTTTTGATCCATGGGTTTGGATGAGAAGGGCGATCGCCATTGGTTCCATTCCATGATCCTCCTGACATTAAATCCCAATCACCAGTACCAGCATATTGACCACCGGTAGAGTAGTCTGTATCATAGAAGTCGGGTGCACCAAGATTGTGGCAGAACTCATGGCACATGACACCAATGGTACTCATGGTTGAGCCAGACCCAAAAAGCTCCGGTTGCGTAGTATATGCATCAACAACAACACCATCAAAGGTTCTTTGGGCTGTTGAGTATCCGGCATAGGAGAGATTCCAGCTGTGTGACCATATATCATTGGTGTTACCTGTAGCTTCTTGTCCTCCACCTTGGTGTATAACAGCGATACCATCAACCACACCATCACCGTTGTTATCGAATTGTGAGTAATCAACACCAGCCTGATCATTGGCTGCTACCACAGCATCATAAACAAACTCTGACCATTTGGAATTAGGCCCATAGTACTCTTTAGAATGTGGAACGGTGACCCAAATAGTGACTGTTGAGTTAACAATTAACTCACCATATGATACCTCCAGATAGAAGTCCTTAAAACTCCCTTTACCGTTGTTGTATCCTGACATATTCATATAGTTGTCAAAGTCAGTTTGGGTAAAGGTTGTGGTGGTATTGTTAAAGTTTGCCAGAATCATTAGCATATTATTGGTTCCTGAGGTAGGAAACCCTCCAATAGTTGTCCCCTTAAGATTTTGATCCTTTTTTAAGATAGAATCTTTGAAGCCTTTGATCTGTTTTTTGCTAAAAGAGAGGTTTTTCTCAACTCCTTTTAGAAAATTCAACTCTTTAGAGGATCGTTTGAGCTGATCGTTGGCTATAAAGTCAGAGAAGGTCAGGTCTCCGTTTTGATCTAGAATGGCATATACGTAATATCCTTCTCTATTATTGAGTATGGTATATCCATCTAATGTTGTAGCCCAGTGGATAATTTCATCACCATGGAGACGAATGGTTAATTCAGAGTTATTAGGTTGTCGATATTTTATGGGCTCAGGGCTTGCATTGATCCCCATGGAATAATAACTGTGAATTACAAGAACAGTAATGACAAATGCTCTTAAAAATCTATTCATTAAAAGTAGAGTTAAAGATTAGAAAAATTTTGTTTTTTAAATAGGTGTAGGTTCAGACAATAGGTTTTCTACTCAACGTCGTAAAAGTTAATTTAGCTATAGCGAAAGGAATAGCTCGTATTAAATCATTTCAAATTTAGTCAATAGTTTTACTTAGTAAACAATTAAAAAGAAAAAGAGGAATCATCCTCCCGGAGATTCCTCTTACAAGCCGGCTTATTCACACCACGTTAGTCCGGCAAAATGGGGTTAATAACCGTTAAAGGAGATAAAAAATGCCACGGTTAAAAACCAGAAGTTATAAATTTTGGATGATTAAAGAGCACCTTCGTCGTATGCCTGTTCACCGTGAATAGCGACATCAAGACCTAAGCGTTCTGCTTCTTCTGATACGCGAACCGGAGTAATCAGGTTAATTAGAGCAAGCATCAGATAAGTGAAGACGAATGCATAAGCTGAAGCAGCAACAACGGCGACTAATTCTTTCATAAAGAAAGAAGAATTGCCAAACAGGATACCATCAGCACCTGCCGGGTTAATAGCTGCTGAGCCAAATACACCAAGAAGGATGGTTCCAATAACGCCACCTACGCCGTGTACACCCCATACATCAAGAGCATCATCCCATTTCATTTTGTTTTTAAACATTACGGCACCATAACATACAATACCGGCTATGATACCTATTATTGGTGAAGCCCACAGAGGAACAAATCCTGCGCAAGGAGTAATTGTGGCCAGACCTGCAATTGAACCTGTTAGCAGTCCTACGAATTTTGGTTTACGTTCTCTACTCCACTCTATGACTACCCAAGCCATTGTAGCGAAAGAGGCAGCGATATCAGTGTTTAAGAATGCTGTTGAGGTGATGAAGTCAACAGAAACCTCACTACCGGCATTGAAACCATACCAGCCAAACCATAGTAGTCCGCTACCAATAGCTACCAGAGGAATGCTATTAGGAGTTGAGTTCTTTTCAACACGAGCACCTACATAGAATACAGAAGCTAAAGCTGCGAAACCAGCTGTTGCGTGTACAACTATACCACCGGCAAAGTCTAATACACCCCACTGTGCGAGTAAACCACCGCCCCAAATCATGTGAACAAATGGATAATAAACAAAGATCTGCCAAACGGTTAAGAAGATCATGTATGATTTGAAAGTAACGCGGTTTGCAAAAGCACCTGTGATAAGGGCGGGAGTGATAATGGCAAACATCATCTGATAAGCAATAAACACTACTTCAGGAATTTTTCCATTCGAGTACATGCTGTCAATTGCAACACCATTCAGGAAGAATTTGTCAAAGTTGCCAAAGATTCCACCTTCTCCACCACTGAAGCAAAGTGAGTAACCGAAAGCAATCCATAGCACGGTTGTCCACGCCAGAGAGGCAAAGCTCTGAATCATGATGCCTAGGATGTTACGTTTTGTTGCTAATCCACCATAGAAAAATGCTAATCCGGGTGTCATAAGCATTACCAGACTACAGGCTAGAAGCATAAACCCTGTTGAGCCGGTGTCTAAAGTTGTGACTTGTAATAACATGTGTAAGTTAGTTTGTGGTTTTTAGGTTGTATAAACTATAATGTAAATCCAAATAGGAAATAGATATTCGAGCTTTGAGGATTTGTGATGACACTTGCCTTAACGGGTAAGCTAAAATGGTCAGTAAGCTTGATGTTTCTGTAAACAGTTACACCAGCATTGATAACACCTGCGGAGGTGCCATACATGCCTTCATCGAGTGTTGCACCTGCAAATAGATCAATGGTGTTTTCTCCAAAGGTGTGTGTGTAGGTTGCCTCCAGATAGGTTGAGTAACGATTATCTCCTACTGCATCTTTATCTGCTCCGTATACAAATACACCTGCTAAGAATGAAAAAGGCATAACATCAAGGTTCTTGTATCCAAGAGCTCCTTCAATGGCGTGACCCGTTGTCTCATCTGACCAGTTGAAATATCTCTGGCTCTTTACTGCTGGTGTACCACTAACCGGGAAGAAATAGTCAGTGGCCATAATGCTGAATCCTTTATAATTGTATTTTGCATAAAGGTCAACCTCATTGTAATTACCCATGGTTGATAAAGCTCCCCAGTAGCCGATCTCAAAGTTTCCAGCAGTCAATGAGAGTGTAGGCTGAATTGATGGAGATGATCCAAAGTCAGTACCGCGCCATACATAACGGTTCATTACATCCGCTGCGGCATTAAATTTAATTTGAGCTTGAGCTGCACCTATTAAACACAGGGCAACTGTTGTCATTACGATTGATTTTAAAGTCATAGTGAATGGTTATTTTAGGTGTGATGATGTGAAGTGGCAAAGTTATAGGCCTCAGAAATGCTGGAAAATCGGTTAAATAGCCTATTTTGCCTAGGTAATTTACCTAGATTAACTCACTATAACTACTCTCTTACCGGAATCGTTTGCGATACAACTCGGCTTTTAAGGATTTACCAGTCCATGTCGAACAGCATAAAGTATAAGTTCTGCGGTATTCTTAAGAGAGAGCTTCTGCATAATGTGATTTTTATGGCAGTCGACGGTTCTGGGACTGATAAACAGGTCGGAGGCAATCTCTTTGTTTGATTTTCCGTTTGCGGCCAGGCGAAGAATTTCTGTTTCCCGGGAGGTTAGTTTGATGCTTTCTGCACCTTTTAGGTTGGTTCTGGATAGATGTTTAAGGATGGTTCCGGAGACAGTTGGGCTGAAATAGGTCTCTCCTTTTGCCAGTGTTTGAATTGCTTCTTTAAGTTCAGAAGCAGAGCAGTCTTTTGGTAGATAGCCTTTTGCTCCGGCATCAAGGGCACTTAATACATATTCCTGAGAACTGTGCATGGATAATATGAGCACAGATATGCATTGATAATGAGATTGTATCCTGCGGGTCACTTCAATGCCGGATTCATCGGGTAAAGAGATATCTGCAATAAGAATATCGGGTATTACCCTCTCAAGAAGTTTGAATAGTTGTTCAGCGTCTGATGCCTCCCCAATAATTACGAAATGATCATCAATAGCTAATAGCGATTTTAGTCCGTCTCTGAAGATGAGATGGTCGTCGAGTAGTATGATTTTAATTTTCGAATCGTTATTCATCTGTCGAATTATAAGGGATGTCTATTGTAATACAAGTTCCTGATCCTGATGTTCCGCAATTGTCAATTTTAAATGTGCCCTCAAGTAACCGGGTTCTATCTCTCATGTTTGAGATACCATTGCCAGCCTTAAGATGTGCTAGTTTATGAATACCGATGCCGTCATCTTTAATATGGAGACGTACAGTCGATACCGTTCTGCTAAATTGAATAAAGACATGAGTCGCCTGAGCATGTTTTTGAATGTTATTTAATGCCTCTTGAAGAATACGGAAGAGGTATATCTTAACATGTTCAGGCAAATCGACAGGCAGCTCTTCGATTTTAAGAGTTATTTCCATTCCGGTTGAAAGGCTCATCTCTCTGCATAAAGCCCTAATAGCCTCCTCAATACCCAGTTCTGAGATTACGGGTGGCCTTAAGTTGTTAATAATGGCTCTGCTTTCTGCGATAGATCCTTTGATTAATTCAGAGGCTGAACTGATCAACTCTTTTTTCTCTGTTTCGTTACTCTCTTTCGCTCTGCTAAGCATTAGATTTGCGGCTAAGAGGGTTTGCCCGAGACTATCATGAATTTCGCGCGCCAGACGTTGCCGTTCTTTTTCCTGACCGTCAATTAGGCTCCTGACTCTTTCCTGGCGTTCTTGTTCGATTAACTGGCTCTTCTCGAAAATGGCTGTTGACATGGTATTAAAGGTCTCAGTGAGCTCGGCTATCTCGTCAGTAGATATTATTTCGACTTTTTGGTGTAACTCTCCTAATGCCATTCTGGCCGAAGCCTCTTTTAATAGTCGTAGAGGTCGGGTCATTCGTAAGGCGATGGTGATAGCTGCAATAAAAATGGCAGAGAAAGAGAAGATTCCTATAAACAGAAGGTCTCTTAGGAACTTACTAAGTGAAGAAAACGCTTCTGCACTATCAATCTCGGCAGTTATGACCCCATTAAAACCACGATATATTACTGGTGCGAAAGATCCAATGACCTCAATTCCTCTATAATCGAGATATATTCCTGTTGCAGTGTCGTTTTCAAACGCTCTGTTGACACCGATGGTATTTACCTCAATCTTTTTCCCTTTATGTGAATTAAATCGAGAGGAGGTTATCATCTCATGCTTCTGGTTAATAAGATAGCTTTCTCCCGTTTTTCCCAGTCCATTATAAGGGTTTTTGTTTAGCATCAGTTGGTTTAACTGGATGGTGTCAATGCCTGCAATCAGTAGCGTATTGTTGGTTAGAAGTGGATAGAGTACAGTTAGTGGGGTTGCTGGGAAATTGGGGTCATTTGGGGTCTCAATTATTCCCTGTCTGAGCGAATCTTTGATAACGGGTATCACCAGCTCATTGATGGTATATTCCGGATGAAGTGATTGTGAGCCATGAAGGTTGAAAAACAGTGAACTTTGTCCGGGTATTCCGATCCAAATCCACTGAAAAGCCGTTAGAGAACCAAGATTAACGCGGTAAATTTCATTAAGTATGCTGTCGTTAATGGCTCCTTTTCGAATGGGGTTATCAGAGGTAAGGTTGATTTTATTTGATCTTTCAATAAGGTTGTTTAGGTTTTTACTTGCTGCTAGCCTGGAGGCCAATAGCATTTGGTCATCGAAGAAGCGTTGAAGGGCTAACTCCTTTTCCACTCTTACCGAGATCAGTTGGTCTTTTGTTCGTTGTAATAGCGCCTCTTTAGCTCTGTTCCAGGCGAAAAGGCTGATGATGGTGATAGCTGGTATTGCTATTACCAGGAAATAGATTACAAGTTTTTCAGTTAATCCTATTTTCCGCGATGACATATTTACAAGATCATTGGAGTAAAGATAATGAATTCAGGGTTGTTTCTTGGTTTCAATAGGTAAATGAACCGGAGCAGATGTTGTGTAAAGAGTATGAAATATGATTAAATTATCACCTCACATAGGATAGAGTGGTTAATTGTCTTAAATAGTGTGTTGCTTTGTTTTTATTACCTTTGCACAAGGTCTGCGAAGCTTGAACTGTTTCGTAAAGGTCATTTCGTAATTCAAATTTTTAATAAACCACGGGATCATGAGACAGATATTTTTAGGGCTTTTTCTTGCTCTTGCTTTGGTTTCTAATGCTCAAAAAGTTGAAAAGATGACAAAATTCGTTATTCATACCCCAAAGGGTGACATGAAAGGTGTTCTTTATAACGATACACCTTTGCATCGCGATAATTTTATTAAGCTTGTAAAAGAGGGTTGGTATAATGACTCTCCGTTTCATCGCGTCATTAATAACTTTATGATCCAGGGTGGAGGTAATAAAGATGGTCGTACTGATCCGGGATACACCGTTGATGCAGAGTTTAAGGCTGATCATTTCCATCGTAAAGGGGTTCTTGCAGCCGCTCGTATGGGAGATCAGGTTAACCCACAGCGTAAATCCAGTGGAAGTCAGTTCTACATTGTTCAGGGTCAGGTTCTAAATGATGCCACGCTTCAGATGTATGAACAGAAAATGGGAGTAAAGTTTACCGATGAGCAGAAAAAAGCCTACACAACTGTTGGTGGTACTCCGCATTTGGATGGGACTTATACTGTTTTTGGCGAGATTACTGAAGGGCTTGATGTGATCGATAAAATTGCTGCTGTGAAGACCGCACCCGGCGATAAACCTATTGAGCCAATCTCAATGACTATTGAAATTATAAAGTAGAAAGTAATTAAGCAGCTTAAATTGAAATAGCTGCTTTTTATATAAAAGCGTCGGGGGCGATATTAAATTCTATCCGTAATATTCCCGGTGGCCTTTAAAAACAGATTAAAAACAGATGAAGACTAAAATCAGTGAATACCTTAACGAGATAAAGGATCTGGAGGTTAAAAGTGCTGAGCATCTCGAAAGTTTTCGAGTAAAATACTTAGGTAAGAAGGGATTGTTAAATGATTTGTTTGAGGACTTTAAGAAGGTAGCTCCAGAGGAACGAAAGGAGATGGGGCAGCTTTTAAATAGCCTAAAAACCTCTGTTCAGGACAAGTTGAATGAGTTGAAGGAGATGCTTGAGTCAGCAGATGGTTCAGATGAACAATCTATTGATTTGACTATGCCTGTTAATTTCAATCGCTTGGGGACCAGGCATCCGATTAGTATTGTGCGGAATCAGATCGTTGATATCTTTCTGAAGATGGGTTTCTCTGTAGCTGAAGGCCCCGAGATTGAGGATGACTGGCACAACTTTACCGCTCTTAATTTCCCTCCTGAGCATCCAGCCAGAGACATGCAGGATACTTTCTTCGTTGAGCATCATCCGATAAGAGGTGACCTGGCTCTCAGAACTCATACATCTAGTGTACAGGTTCGGGTGATGGAATCAGGGCAGCCGCCAATTCGTCAGATTTTTCCAGGACGGGTTTATCGTAATGAGGCTATCTCTGCCAGAGCTCACTGTATGTTTCATCAGGTTGAGGGCCTCTACATTGATAAGGGCGTTTCATTTGCTGATTTGAAGCAGGCTCTGTTGATCTTTGCCAGAGAGATGTTTGGTGCTGAGACTCAGATTCGTCTTCGCCCTTCCTACTTCCCTTTTACTGAGCCTTCAGCTGAAATGGATATCAGCTGTCTAATCTGTGGTGGTGAGGGTTGTAATATCTGTAAGCATACGGGTTGGGTTGAGGTTCTCGGTTGTGGAATGGTTGATCCTAATGTATTACGTAATTGTAATATTGACCCTGATGTTTATACCGGATATGCTTTCGGTATTGGCATTGAGCGTATGACCATGGTAAAGTACCGTATCAATGATCTAAGACTCTATTTTGAGAATGACTTGAGGTTCTTAGAACAGTTTGAATCTGTCTACTAAACTTCTGCTTCTTAATGAAAAAAAGGGTGCTCTATGCTTAGAGCACCCTTTTTTATTGTTTGGATTTCGTTATCGATTATCTATCAGTCTTTCTCCGGGAATTGTTATTCTTCATTATATGCGCTATTGCTCAGTTCTTTTAGGTAATTCCATTGTTCTTCTGAAAGGAGAGGCTTTATTGTAACCTTTTTTGATTTTGAATTTCGTTTGACATCTTTGATCCTGTCTTCCAAATCTGGATGACTTGAAATCCAATATGGGATATTAATAGTCCCTTTTATTTGATTCAGCTTTTCGAAGAAAGAGGCAAGAGCTCCGGGGTCGATATTTGCATTGGCTAGAAAGGTCACAGCTAATTCATCAGCCTCTCGCTCCATGTTTCTATCATAGGCTGATGATGAAAGGTGTTTCAGGATTTGTAGAGCCACTTGTCCGCCCTGTTTCCCCCCTGCTGCTGAAAGCAGAATCGTAAGCCCGACTTCACGAATGAGTTTCTGAACTACATGGTCTTTTTGTATATGAGCAATTTCATGGGCTATTACACCTGCAAGCTCAGAGGCAGAGTCTGTCTCTGAAATTAGTCCCGAGTTTACTATTATGTGATTACCCGGCATTGCAAAAGCATTGATCTCATCAGTTTGAACTAAGTGAATCTTTATTAATTCAGGCCTAATGTGGTTTGAATTGCAAATCCTTTCTTTGATCGTGTTGAGTGTGCTATCTGCGGAAGAATCTTCAATAACTACCTGTTGCGTCTCAATAGTACTCCATAACAGCTCTCCTAGTTTTTCCTCCATCTGATCACTACGCTCTTCTATTTTGAAGATTCTGATCCAATCTATCTTTGAAAGTAAAAACCATATTACCAGAAAGGAGCCAATAATTAACACTAGTTGTGGAAGTAGCTTCTTCATTTGTTTCAGTTTTAAATTAGATTGGTTCAGCCTGAGTTAATTGATATTTTCTATAAGTTAAAACAGGTATATATGATTATTATGGTTTAACAATAATGTCAGTAAGAGGGCCAAAGAACGTCCAGTAGACATGTTGCCCTTTACGGGTTTTAATTGCAGCTTGAATTGTAATTGCAATTTCAGCAAGGTTGAAGATAATGGCTGTCATAACCCAGGCTATCCATGAATTGGTCATTGGTAGAGCGTTGAATATCACTGATATTGTCCAATAAAAGCTTATAGAGTTTACAGAGAGTAATGAGAATTGCGATAATAGGGCGTGCATACAATGCCAACGTACAAAGTAAGTTCCCTTCTTGTTGTTGATCCAGAAAATGAAAGTGGCAATAAGATTAATGATTGGGATTGGTAGCCCCACCATTACAGCAAAAAGAGACATTAAATAGCTGTTGGAAGCTTTCTCCGCCTCATGTTCCATTGGTTGATAAACGAAGGAGATTTTTCCCTCTACATCTGTTTTAAAAGATTCCATATCCAATTGGTTAGGATTAACAGGATTAAAGGAATATAAATGATTTTTTTCTTGAGAAGAGCTTCCGTTTTAATGTAGAAATTGTAGAAAGTAATCTTCTGAAACAATAGATCGTGGGTCACCCAAAGTGGGATAATGACTGAAATGATAATTGCAAGATATCCTAAGGGGTTATAGTAAAGGGCATCATAAAAATGCCCATTGATGATTTCGAAAACAGAACGGGATGTTCCACAAGCAGGGCAGGGGTATCCTGTAGCTAGTTTGATAGGGCAAAGGGTTATCTCTTTAAACAAGTTGTGCTGCCATAGCATTAATCCAATCCATGATATGGATCCGATGGCTAATAGCAGCACAATTCTGTAAAGTTTATGGTGTTTAATCAAACCTTAAACCGAAGTTCTGTTTAAATAGGTTTAGCGTAATTGCATGAATAGTTTTTCTGCATTCTTTTCGCGAGCAATTCCGGAGATTAGGAACCAGTCTACTATTGTCCATATTCCCAGACCACCACAAGTAATTAACTTGACCACTCCGAGACCAACGTCTCCAACTAAGAAGCGATCAATACCTAATGATCCCCCAAGCAGTGAAACAATTAACATTGTGGTAGGGTCTTTAAAATCTAAAATCTGAATCATTGGCCATTTGCTGTCATCAAGCTTAATCAAAGACTCACGAATTTGCATTAAGAAATGAGACTCAAAATACTTTCCATTGGCCATCATAAACATGTCTACTTTCTGTGCGTCCATAGTTAGGATTCTTTATTGGTTGAGTGTGTTGATGTGGGTAGTTTTTGTCGCTTAAAAGTAATATTTTATTTGATTATTTATTAATTCATTCAGATTCTTTCTTTCTTCGAGGGTAAATTTACAATATAGATGCCTGGGAAAGTCTGGTTGAAGTGCATTTTTGAATTGTTGAATTTTGAATTAGCATAGCAGCCCCCGCATTCCTGCCTCCCCGCATCTCAACTCCTCCTCAACTTCTTCTCAATATCCTCTAAATACCCCCTCTATATCCTCTACCTATAGTGTTCTTATCTTACACGAGTTTATAGGGAGAGGATAGGGAGAGGCATAAGAGGAGAACAGGAGGGGAACAGGAGAGGAACAGGAGAAATACGATGGATACAGTGGTTTTGACTACTCTCAACCACCCCCACCGCTGCCTGAGCGAAGTCGAAGGCAGGGAAGGATACAGGCTGTATAAGCCTAGAGTCATTGATCAGTATCTTTAAGCTTTTGTCATGAGATTAACACCAAAAATCTCTTTTATTACCAGATTTATTTATGAAGCATTTTGGCCGTTCATTTTGGGAGTCTCTGTGTCGAAGTCAAAAAAGAAAGGGACCGTTCTCTCGAGCGGCCCCCAATCAAGGTAATGATATGAAAACTAAAGTTTTTTCAATTTCTTGTCTTTTTCTGACTCAATGGGCCTTATTGAGATAGCGGCTCCTCCTCCGGCGGCCATTTTGAGTTTAAGTTGAGTTTTTGAGTCTACCCGATAGCTTTGTATTGTATAAGCCTCAGGATTTGTTTTCCAGTCGGCATCTTTGGCATCGGCGTAAATGGTAGCTACCATTGTTGAGCCTGCTGGCAGGAAACTGAGTGTAAGTTTTGTTTCTCTTGCATTCTCCCCTGTGATTGCTCCTATGAACCACTCTTCACTGTTTTTTGCTTTTCTTGCTGTGGTGATATATTCACCTGGTTCAGCTTCAAGATAGAGTGTTTTTTCCCAATCGGTCTTTACGTCTTTAATGAATTGGAAGGCATCCATTTTTTGACGATAGTTTTCTGGTAAATCTGCTGCCATTACCATTGGACTATACATTGTAACGTAGAGTGCCAATTGTTTAACAAGCGTGCTATGAAGTTGTTCAGTTTGACCAGACTGATAGTAGCTTCTTTTAATTTTAAAGATACCAGGGGTATAGTCCATCGGTCCTCCGAGTAAACGAGTAAAAGCAAGTACTGTCTCATGGTTGGGTGGGTTTCCTGAACTCCATGCGTTAAACTCGTTACCACGAGCGGCCTCACATGCCATGAGGTTTGGCCATGTACGATATTGTCCTGTAGGTCTTACTGGCTCATGGGCATCAATCATAATTTTATATCCGGCTGCTTTTTCAAGGATTCGTTGGTAGTGGTTGATCATCCACTGACCATCATGTTGTTCTCCACGTGGGATGATGTATCCAACGTAGCCGGTTTTTACAGCGGTGTATCCAAAGTGTTTCATGAAACGGAAAGCGGTATCGGCATAACGCTCATAGTTGGTTGCCGAAGCGCTTGTTTCATGATGCATAATCATTTTTACCCCTTTGCTGCGAGCATAGTCTGTGATCTCCTTAACGTTGAAATCAGGATAAGGAGTGATAAAATCAAAGACATCCTCTTTCCAGTTGCCTGCCCAGTCTTCCCAGCCAATGTTCCAACCTTCCACGAGTACTCCATCTATGCCATTTTCAGCTGCAAAATCAATGTACTTTTTAGTGTTCTCGGTAGTTGCTCCATGTGTGCCATTAGGTGGCATTTTAGTCCAATCAGTTGATTTAAGATTAATCTGGTTTACATTAGAGTAGTTCCAACTCTTAAGACCAACATGCATCTCCCACCAAATGCCGATCATCTTCATTGGTTTGATCCACTCTGTGTTGGCTATCTTGTTGGGTTCATTAAGATTAAGTATAATTCTCGAGGCTAAGATGTCAGTGGCTTTATCACTGAAGATAATGGTTCTCCATGGTAGTGTGACCGGAGCAATCAGATAGGCTTTGTTTCCAACTGCATCTGGGGCTAAAGTGGCCTTGAGTGAAAGATGTTTCCGGTCAACCATTAGGTGCATTGCAGGGTAATTATAGAGGGCTGCCTCAAAGATGCTTAGATATAGACCTGCATCGCTTTTCATCATTACAGGACTCTGAATGTAGTCTTCTCCAATGAGAGTCTTTGCTCCAATGCCATTCTCAACTTTACCGATACTGGCATCAATGGCACTCAATCGGGTGTGATTGTATACGTATTCGTTTGAGTTAAAATCTCCCGGTATCCAGAAAGTCATCGGATCAAAGGGGAGGTTAAATGTTGTTAGCTCATCGGATATTATAAAACTTCTCAGATTGGCTTGCTCAGGAATCTCATACCTGAAGCCAATACCATCGTTAAACACCCTGAAGGTTATCTGGAGTATTCTACTTCGTTCTCCTGGTTGTACCAGGTTAACTTTTAACTCATTATGCTGATCTCTAATCGAACTCTCCTCGCCCCAAACTGGTGACCAAGTCTCCTCTTTAGAACTGGTTTGGCTATTGGCTATTACAAAACCTTTATCAAGAGAAGGCTGCCCCTTCAGCAGTAATCCAAGTCTTGATTCCTCTATGATTACTTCTCCATTCTTAACTACGGTATAAGTGGGTTCCCCATCTGTTGTTAGAGAGAAAGAGAGTGTTATCTTTTTATCAGGTGACTGAATAGTCTGTGCATTAGCCACTAACAGAGAGACTGTAAATGCGAATGTTATCAGTAAATGGCGTATCATGATTCAATCTGTTTTGTCAGAATGCGAATATACATCTTTTTCGATTGTGTAAATACTACACTCTGTCTTTTAGGAAAGATTAACAGATTATGATGGCTTCTGGCAGCTAGCCCCTAGCTGCCAGAAGCCAGTTGCTAGCTGCTAAAAATCAAATTGAATTCCCTGAGCAAGGGGTAGATCGGTAGAATAGTTGATTGTGTTTGTCTGACGGCGCATATAGATTTTCCATGCATCAGATCCAGATTCTCTTCCACCACCAGTCTCTTTCTCTCCACCAAAGGCACCTCCTATTTCGGCTCCTGAAGTACCGATGTTTACATTAGCAATGCCACAGTCTGACCCTTCATGTGACAGGAATGTTTCTGACTCACGCAGGTCGTTTGTCATAATAGCACTTGATAGTCCTTGAGGAACATTGTTATGCATAGCTAATGCTTCATTCAGATCAGCATATTTAAGGAGATAGACAATTGGAGCAAAGGTCTCTTCCTGAACAATAGGGAAATCGTTTTGAGCCTCGATGATGGTGGGGATCACATAACAACCTGTGTTGTATTTGTCACCTGACAGAACATCTCCGCCAAATACGAGTTTTCCTCCTGATTTTAATGCTTCATTAACAGCATGTTGAAAGTCTGAGACAGCCGCTTTTGAAACAAGTGGACCAATGTGGGTTGTTGCATCAAGAGGATGTCCAATCTGAAGTTGTTTATAGGCTTTTGAGAGATTATCCTTAAAGGTGTCGTAAATGCTTTCGTGAATAATGAGTCTTCTTGTTGTGGTACAGCGTTGGCCTGCTGTACCGGCAGCTCCGAAGACAGTTGCCCTGATGGCCATTTTAAGATCGGCTGATGGTGTGATAATAATGGCATTGTTACCCCCTAGTTCAAGAAGTGAACGACCTAGACGTTCTCCTACTAGGCGAGCTACTTTTTTGCCAACACGGGTTGATCCTGTAAAGCTAATCAATGGCATACGCTTATCTGCAAAGAAATCGTCACCCAATTCAGATGATCCTGCAAGAATAAGATTTAAAAGCCCATCTGGAACACTATTACGTGATAAGACCTTATGCATAATATTGTGTACCGCAATGGCACATGTCATCACCTTGCCTGATGGCTTCCAGACCACTACATCTCCTGCAATCAGAGCTAGCATAGCATTCCATGCCCAAACAGCCACCGGAAAATTGAAAGCACTAACAACTCCGACTATTCCTAATGGGTGATACTGTTCATACATACGATGTCTTGAGCGTTCACTATGCATTGTGAGCCCATAGAGTTGTCTTGACTGACCCACTGCGAAGTCAGCAATATCAATCATCTCTTGAACTTCTCCCATTCCTTCCTGAAGAATTTTACCCATCTCCCAAGAGACTAGGTATCCTAAATCTTCTTTATGTAATCTGAGTTCTTCTCCAATTTGACGGACGATCTCACCTCTTTTCGGAGCAGGAATCATTCTCCACTGAAGGAAGGCTTGTTGTGCTGTCTCCATCATCTGATGGTAGTCCTCTTTTGTGGCTTGAGTGATGGTTGTTATAAGATTCCCGTCGGCAGGAGAGATCATCTCAACCTTTTTACCGGTTGTATTATGCCACTTTTTCCCGGTACTTAATCCCGAATGTGACTTTTCTATACCTAAGTTCTTAAGACTCTGTTGCAGTTTCTCGCTGTATGGATAACTCATATTGAATGTACTTTACAAATATTTACCCTAATAAAGAGAAACCCGGTGCTCTTTGTTCACAAGGGCACCGGGTTTAAAGAAAATATCTCTTGCTTAAAGAACTATTCTGCTTTTAAGAAAGGATATCTGTAGTCTGTAGGAGGGTTATAAGTCTCTTTGACTGTTCTGGGACTAGTCCAACGAATCAGGTTGAGTAATGAACCAGCTTTATCATTTGTTCCTGAGCCACGCGCTCCACCGAAAGGTTGTTGTCCGACAACTGCACCTGTCGGTTTATCGTTGATATAGAAATTACCGGCAGCATATCTTAAAATTTCATGAGCCTTATCAACGGCTGCACGACAAGTTGAGAATATTGCACCAGTTAGAGCATATGGAGAGGTCTCATCACAAAGATGTAGTGTCTCTTCGTATTTTTCATCAGGATAAACATAAACTGTCAGAACGGGGCCAAAGATCTCCTCTTCAATAGAGATGAAGTGAGGGTTATTGGCTTTAATGACAGTTGGTTCAATGAAATAGCCGACGCTCTTATCATATTTGCCACCAATAACGATTTCTGCATCGGGAGTGTTCTTTGCAGCTTCAATGTACTTAATGATGTTCTCGAATGATGCATTATCAATTACTGCATTAACGAAGTTGCTGAAATCAGCAACATCACCTTGTTTGATAGTTGCCAGCATCTCCTTCATTCTTGCTTCAACACCCGGCCACATTGATTCAGGGATATAGGCTCTTGAAGCAGCAGAGCATTTTTGACCCTGGAATTCGAATGAGCCCCTTACTAAAGCTACTGCAACTTGATCAACCTGTGCTGACTTGTGGACGAAAACAAAATCTTTTCCACCAGTCTCCCCAACGAGCTTTGGATAACCGCGGTAACGGGTCAGGTTCTCTCCGGCTGAGCGCCAAAGATGGTTGAAGGTACCTGTTGATCCTGTGAAGTGAATACCGGCCATATCCTTATGACCTAATACAATACGACCAATCGTGCTTCCTTGTGATGGTACGAAGTTGATAACACCTGCAGGTAAGCCAGCCTCTTCAAAGACTTTCATCAGGTAGTAGTTAGAGAGTAGAGCCGTGGTGGCAGGCTTCCAAACAGTAACATTACCCATTAAAACAGGGCTGGCGTTAAGGTTTGCAGCGATTGATGTAAAGTTGAAAGGAGAGACAGCAAAGACGAATCCTTCAAGTGGGCGATACTCTAACATGTTTAGATGAGATGGCTCACTAATAGGTTGATCAGAGTAGATTTTTGATGCGAAATAGCTGTTAAATGTCAAAAAGTCAATAGTCTCGCATGCTGAATCAATTTCAGCTTGATGTGGAGTCTTGCTCTGACCAAGCATGGTTGCAGCATTGATAACATAACGGTATTTTGTTCTGAGAAGATCAGCAGCTCTTAGCATAATAGCAGATCTATCGTGCCATGAGCGTGTTGACCAGGCTTTTCTTGCCTCCATAGCTGCTTCAATGGCCATGTTGATTTCTGCTTCACCGGCTATATGAGCTACAGCTAAAACATGTTTATGGTTGTGAGGCATAACTACGTCAACTGTCTTTCCAGTCTTAATCTCTTTTCCCCCAATGATTAGGGGGATCTCAATTTTCTGGTTGGTTTGACGAGTCAACTCTTCTTTTAAAAGGCGACGCTCCTCTGTTCCCGGAGCATATGATAATACCCTCTCATTCTGGGGCATCTCAAAATGGTAATGAGCGTTGTTCATGATTAATTTTATATGAGATTTATTATAAATAATTTAAAGGTAGGGAAGTACAAATGTAATCGTTTTCGGTGATATTTCGAGGAATAAGAGAGGGGCAGATTCTACTGCATTTTATGCCCAGTTTTAGCTGATCTGAAACTATTTCAATGGCTGCTCCGAGAAGATTGTAGGATATCAGTGATTAGTTGCGCTATCAATAGTCTGTTTAATCAAATCACGTAAAACGGCCTCTTTTATGTCTGAAAGTTTATTGATGTATACACAGGAGGTTCCTGTTTTATGCTTACCCAAAGACTTTAATGAGGGTGCAAGCGTTTCGATTCCAGTCATAAAGTAAATTGTAATATTCTGTTTACGTGGTGAAAAACCAACTGTAAACCAGTCGCCTTGTCTGCCACTCTCGTATTTATAGTGGTAGTGCCCATAGCCGATAATTGAACCACCCCAGATTACCGGTTCGTACCCGGTGACCTCTGAGAAAATTTGGTTGAGCTTTTCACAATCAGCACGACGTTGTTCATCGGGTTGGTTTGAAATGAATTCTGAAACAGAATTACCGGTTGGTTGAGTCTTTAATTCCGTCATAGAAAATCAGATTATTGTTAGATATGCGTTGAAACTGTATAAATTGGTCTTATCAAGGGTGGTTGCAAAGTTATTATTTTAGATATGCACTGCCAGCTGATTACCATATTTTAATTTAAACGGATTACTTTTGTTAAAAATGGAACTTAAAATGACTATTTCCGATGTACAAAATAGAGTCGATGAGTGGATCAAGAGTGTGGGGGTAAGATATTTCAGTGAATTGACCAATATGGCATTGTTAACCGAAGAGGTTGGAGAACTTGCCCGTATTATTGCACGTAAATATGGAGATCAATCTTTTAAAGCGGGTGAGTCAGAAGATAATTTAGCTGAGGAGATGGCTGATATCCTTTTTGTCTTAATCTGTCTGGCAAATCAAACGGGCGTTGATCTTACCGAAGCCCTCAGGAAAAGTCTTGACAAAAAGAGTCAGCGTGATGCAACAAGACACAGAGATAACCCTAAACTTCAATGATGAGAAAATTACAGTCGTTGTTTAACAGATGGGTTTACATACTCGGACAGTGAATCGTACGGAATTGAACAATCAGCATTGTCAATTGGTGGAATCTATTCCCTATGGTGAGTGTTAAATGTTAGAAAATCAATCAAATATATAGATTAGCACAATCGTTGCTATGTAGTGTTTTCAAAAAGTGACTGATATGATAAAAGATTTGTTCGTTATTGAATGGAAAAGATCATTGCGGAGCTCTTTATGGCAAAGGAATGTTTTTTTAAACATTATTTTAGGGATCTTCATTCTCTATTTTGTGTTTGTATTCCTTTTGTTGGGTCTCTTCATAGATCGGTTGATCGGTGAGACTTTGGAGATTGAAGGAGTTGATGTGATTAAAGCATTTGGTTCGTGGTTGCTTTACTACTTGGTAGTTGATCTTTTGTTTCGCTTTTTAATACAAAAGATGCCTGAAATGTCGGCAAAACCTTTTCTACTGCTTCCGATCAGCCGCAAAAAGCTCAGTTCTGTTGTCCTTCTTCAGACAATGTTGAGTTTTTTAAACCTGTTTCCGCTCATCATTGTTATCCCGTTCTTCATTAATGTCTATAGTAGCTTCCCGGGTGTTAGTGCATTCCCCTGGCTACTCTCTGTTATGGCTATGTTAGTAGCGGTAAATCTTAAGACGTTTTTATTGAAGCGTTGGCTAGTTGAGAGAACTTGGCTAGTGGCGGTCGCTTTTGGTATTCTCATATTATTGGGTATTGGCGATTATTTCAATGTGATTCCTGTAAGAGACCTCTCCTCTTTCATATTTGCCCTACCAATTGACTACCCCGCAATCTCGATATTGTTTATTCTGGCTCCCGTTTTGTTGTTCTACTACAATGTATTGGAGATGTCTTCACGTTTAACGCTTGAAGGGACGACAAAGAAAGCCGATAAAGGAATTAGTACTGAGAAGTTTGAAGGACTGAGAAAGTATGGGAAAATTGGTGAACTCATACTTCTTGAGATTAGTTTGATTTTTAGAAATAAGAGAACAAAGAGTGTCCTCTATCTAATCCCTCTTTTCCTGTTATATGGTTTCTTTTTCTATCCAAATCCTATGTACAAAGAGTCATACGGATGGTTGACCTTTGTTGGGGTCTTTATTTCAGGTGGATTCATGATGAGCTACGGCCAGTTTCTTGTGGCTTGGGAAGGCAGCTATTTCGATGCCATTCTTACAAAAAACATCAATTTTGAAGAGTATTTTAAAGCCAAATATCTTATTCTGGCCATTCCAACTATTATCTCTTTTATTCTGACAACACCTTACGTTTTGATGGGAGAACACCTGTTATTGATAAACCTTGCAACGTTTATCTATAATCTTGGTGTTTCAATCTATATCTATCTTTTCTTAGCAGGGTATAATACAAAGAGAGTAGAATTAAGCCAAGGCCACATGATGAATTATCAAGGTGTTGGAGCAAAGCATTTCTTGATAATACTTCCTGTAATGGGGCTTCCTATTCTTATTGTTGCTCCTTTTTCACTGTTTGGAATGCATGTCACAGGATTAATTGTCATCGCTGTCTTAGGTGTGCTGGGGATTCTTTTCCGGCCTTTCATTCTTCGAAAGATTGCGGCTTTCTTTATCGAAAGAAAGTATGCATTGGCAGAGGGTTTCCGCCAGACAAGCTAAGCCCTGTTTGTTAAGTAGTTCATTAGTAAATAAACCCATTAAACTGTACGAAAATGTTATCATCAAATATTACTTTTCAAAACGATATTTTAAAGTTAGAACAACTCTCGAAGGCATATAATAATACCAAGGTTCTTGATATACAACAATTAACGATATCAAAGGGTGTGAGTTTTGGTCTTGTGGGAAATAATGGAGCTGGAAAGACCACACTATTCCGATTAGTCCTTGATTTAATTACTGCCACGTCCGGATCGGTTTTATCTAATGGGGTAAACGTTAAGGGGTCTGAATTATGGAAGGCCTATACGGGATCCTATCTTGATGAGGGATTCCTGATTGATTTTTTAACTCCTGAAGAGTATTTTAAGTTTGTAGCATCGCTTAACAAGATGTCAGATGGTGATCTAAATCTGTTTTATGAGAGATTTAAAGATTTCTTTAATGATGAAATCTTAGGAAAGAAGAAATATATCCGTGATTTGTCAAAGGGTAATCAGAAGAAGGTAGGTATAGCAGCTGCAATGATGACTCATCCTGCAGTCCTGATTTTAGACGAGCCGTTTACCAATCTTGACCCAAGTTCGCAGATCAGGCTTAAACAGATGCTTAAACAGGAGCAAGAGGAGAATGAGGTCACCATGTTAATTAGCTCTCATGATTTGAATCATGTTACTGAGGTAAGCAAGCGCATTGTAGTTTTAGAAAGAGGAGTAGTGGTTCATGATATTAATACCACTGATCAAACTCTTCGTGAACTTGAAGACTACTTTGCGGCTCAAATCAATCACTAAGAATTATAATAATGAAAAACCTTTTTACGGTTCTTTTATTCGTCCTTTTAGGGGTTTCGCTTCATGGCCAGTATGCAGTAAGCGGTGTTGTTTCAGACAGTAAGACTGGTGAACCCTTAGCTTTTGTCAATATTCAGATCAATAACTCATCGCGAGGCGGTTCAACCGACATAGATGGTAAATTTAGTTTTAGTTCAAATCAACCTATAAACTTACTTCGACTAAGTTATGTTGGCTATGACCGATTGACCTATAAAGTTGAGGGCAAAAGCTCTAATATTCAATTGAGAATGAATAGAAGAGCCGTAGAATTGAAGGAGGTTGAGATTTTACCGACTGAGAATCCTGCAAATAGAATTCTTAAAAAAGCAATTGCCTTTAGAGATAAGAATAACTATGAGAAACTTGAGGGCTTCAAGTATACTGCTTATGAGAAAATGATTTTTACTATCGACCAGGATACTACAGAGAAAAAGAATGCTCTGGTGGCTGATTCTTTAATAAGCAAGGATACTGTATCCGAAGATACCTCTTTGCGAAAGATGAAGGAGTTCTTTGCAAAGCGTGATCTTTTCCTGATTGAGAATGTAATTGAACGCAGTTTTATGCCTCCTGACAGAGACGTCAATAAACTTACGGCAACTCGTATGTCTGGATTGAAAGATCCTGTCTTTGTTTTTGTGCTTTCTCAACTTCAAACCACCACCTTCTATAAAGACATCTTTAAGATTGGGGATAAAAGCTATGTGAATCCACTTACCGAAGGGAGCCTTGGACGGTATTTCTATCAATTGGAAGATACTACTTACCAAGGACATGATTCCACTTTTGTCATCTCTTTCAGACCTTGGAAAGATACCCATTTTGATGGATTAAAAGGGGTGCTTTACATCACAACAGATGGATGGGCTGTTAGTAATGTTATTGCGGAGCCCTATGTCTCTTCAGGGGGAATGATGATTAGGATTCAACAGAAGTACTCGAAGCCTGACTCAGTTCATTGGTTTCCGCTTCAGCTGAACACCGATATCTATTTTAAGAATATGGTTGTTCAAGCAGGAAAAGGCCCCTCCAAGAGACAAATCTATGTTGTCGCTAAAGGAAGAACCTATGTTGATAAAGTGGTTGTTGGTAAGGAGTTTCCAAGCGGTACCTTCTCGATGTTAGGAACCGATGTGGATCCCAGAGCGGGATCACGTGATGAGGCGTTTTGGAATAAGAATAGAACCGATTCATTGTCTCTTAAGAATCAGGAAACTTATCGTTTTATTGACTCAATTGGCGAGAAAGAGAATTTTCAACGAACTGCCAAGATTGCGGAGACGCTCATGAATGGAAAAATTCCATGGGGTTGGTTTGATTTACCATTAAATCAATTTGTTAAGTTTAACAACTTTGAAGGATTTAGATTTGGTGCAGGTGTCGAAACCAATGAGAAATTATCAAGAAGGTTTTCTTTAAATGGCGCAGTGGCGTATGGTTTAAAAGATAAAGAGATCAAGTACAGTGGAGGTGTCTCTTTTGCAATTCATCGTTTGACTAATTGGAAAGCCGGTTATCAGTTTCAACACGATGTAATTGAAAGTGGAAGTACTAAATTACCGCTCAATGAAGTATCATTAAGTGATCCTGCCTATTTCCGGGACCTTCAAATAAATAGAATGGATTACATACAGAGCAATACCCTATGGACCAGCTTTAGAGCTCTGCGCCATTTCCATTTTAGAGCGGCACTGACTTCTATGACTCGTGAGCCTTTTGCTGATTACTCTTACTTAAAGGATGGAAAAGATTTGATGTCAGGTACATTCCATCAGACGGAGCTTGAGGTTGGTTTCAGATTTGCCTATCGGGAGAAGTTCTTCAGAACTGTCAGGAGCTTTCATTCCATGGGTTCAGATTATCCGATTGTTTGGGTAAACTACATAAAAGGATTCGATAATTTACTAGGTGGAGAGTTCGCTTATGATAAAATTGATGTGGCTGTAAGTAGAAGCTTTTACACCAAATTTATCGGTAAGACCAGAATCGATATTAATGGGGGCTATGCTACAGGGTCATTACCATTAGGATCAATATACAACGCGGTTGCAGCTTCCGGTAATTTCACCCTCTTTGCGCCTAAGAGTTTTTCTACAATGCGAATGAATGAGTTTTATTCTGATAGATATGCTGCGTTATTCTTTATTCATGATTTTGAAGGATTGTTGTTTAAGAGTAAGTACTTTAATCCTCGTCCCGAGGTCTATTTCAATGCACTTTGGGGAGATATAAAGAATCGGGAATATCATTCCGGCACAGATTTTAAAACTCCATCGAAGGGGTATTACGAGGCTGGTCTAAATATTAACAACCTCTTAAATCTAAAGTTATATAATCTTGGGTTGGGAGGAGCTTGGCGGTTTGGCCCATATAGTCTTCCTAAGGCAATTGATAATTTAAGCGTGATGATGACCTTTAAATGGGCGTTATAACAAATACGATACAATTGTTTCAGTAAAAAGCAAATTCAGTACCAAGAAAAATCTTCGTAACATTGCACTTTAAAATGACGCGATAGATGGAATTTTCAGCACAGCAGATAGCCGCATTATTATCGGGAACCGTTGAGGGAGATCCTGAAATAAAGGTGTCACAACTCTCAAAGATCGAAGAGGGTAAACCAGGGTCTTTATCATTTCTTGCAAATCCGTTGTATACTCAATATATCTATACAACAGCTGCTTCAATTGTGATTGTCAGTGATAAGTTTGTTGCAGAGAAAGAGATTACCTCGACTTTAATCCGTGTTGCTGATCCATATGCTTCATTTGCAACTCTATTGGATCTCTATAATAAATTCAGGAATGATAAAAAAGGGGTATCCAAGTTAGCTCATATCTCTGATAATGCTGTGGTTGGAGAGGATATATATGTTGGGGAATTTACTGTTATTGGTGACCATGTTAAGATGGGCAATAATGTAAAGATCTATCCACAGGCTTATATTGGGGATAACACTATAATCGGAGATAATACAACGATCTATGCGGGAGTAAAGATCTATTCTGATACGGTTATAGGTAATAATTGTACGATACATAGTGGAACAGTCATCGGTGCTGATGGTTTCGGTTTTGCACCCCAACAGGGAGATGCCTTTAAGAAGGTTGCCCAGATAGGAAATGTGGTAATTGAAGACTGGGTTGAGATTGGTGCAAATACCTGTATTGACCGTGCTACATTAGGAAGTACCGTTATTAAAAGAGGTGTTAAACTTGATAATCTGATTCAGGTTGCACACAATGTTGAGATTGGAAGCAATACGGTTATAGCAGCACAGACTGGAATTAGCGGTTCTACCCATATTGGTGCGAATTGTATGTTTGGCGGTCAGGTTGGTATTGCTGGCCATCTGAAAATAGCCGATGAAGTTAAGATGGCCGCACAATCGGGGGTAGCTAGCTCAGTGAAAACTAAAGGTACCGTTATAATGGGTGCTCCTGCTTTCGATGCCCATACTTACCAGAGGGCTTATGTAGTATTTAAACAACTTCCCGAACTGGAGAAAAGATTGAGGGAACTTGAAAGAGCATCTAACACGAAATAGCGCGAACAGACAACATACACACAGTCCTTCTGGGTTTGATTCTCTAATGTTAGTGCAGATTATTTAACAATTTGTACTACTTTTGCCAACTGATTATGAGCGAAAAACAAAAAACTATTGCGCAGCCTGTTACAGTTTCAGGGAATGGGCTTCATACAGGTCAGGAAGTTACCGTTACTTTCAGGCCTGCGCCGGAAAATCATGGATATAAGTTTTCCAGAATAGATCTGGAAGAAAAGCCAGTTATTGAGGCTCTTGTTGATTATGTAGCAGACACGGAACGTGGAACCAATCTGGTAAAGAATGGAGTTCGTATTTCAACAACTGAACATCTCTTAGCTGCCGTATATGGTTTAGGTATTGACAATATTTTAATTGAAACCAATGGTGTAGAGCTGCCTATTTTTGATGGCTCTGCCCGTGTTTGGGTTGAAACTCTTCAAAGTGCCGGTATTGTTGATCAGCAAGCCGATAGAGAATACATAGAGCTTCATAATGTTATCTCCTGGCGAAATGAAGAGAAAAAGGTGGAACTTGTAGCTATCCCTAATGATAGACCCCGCTTTACCGTTATGATCGATTATGAATCTAAAGTCCTCAATAACCAGCATGCAACTCTGGAGAAAACTGAGGACTTTGTTTCTGAAATAGCAAACTGTAGAACTTTTGTTTTTCTCCATGAAATGGAGATACTTATTAAGCATAACCTTATCAAAGGTGGCGATTTAAGTAATGCAATTGTTTTTGTAGACCGACTAATATCTCAAGAGGAGTTAGATCGTTTGAGTACCTTCTTTAATAAGCCTAAAGTAGAGGTGTTAAATGAAGGTATTTTAAATAATCTTGATTTGCATTTTCCCAATGAACCAGCTCGTCATAAACTGCTTGATGTTGTTGGCGACTTAGCTTTGTTGGGGGGGAGACTTAAAGCGCATATCATTGCTACCCGCCCCGGCCATGCAAGCAATGTTGCCTTTGGTAGAATGATTAAGGAGAGGGTTCGCATGAGTATTAATCCTTCTGGTGCTCCATTCTACAACCCCAATGTAACCCCTTTATACGATATTAATCAGATTAAGAAACTCCTTCCTCACAGACCTCCATTTCTTTTGATAGATAAAATCATTGAGATGAGTGATTCTCATGTGGTAGGTATTAAGAATGTGACAATGAACGAAGGTTTCTTTGTTGGTCACTTCCCCGATTTCCCTGTTATGCCAGGTGTTCTTCAGATCGAAGCCATGGCTCAGGCAGGGGGTATTCTTATCCTTTCCAGTGTTAAAGATCCTGAGAACTATGTTACATTGTTCATGAAGATTGATAATGTTAGGTTTAGAAACAGAGTAGTTCCCGGTGACACTCTTATCTTCTCATTAAAGTTGTTGTCTCCTATCAGACGAGGTCTTTGTCATATGGCAGGACAAGCCTGGGTAGGTGACAAGGTTGTGATGGAAGCCGAAATGCTTGCTCAAATTTCCCGCATATCAAATTAAACACCCTCAACTGACAAAGTAATGAATCAGCCTCTAGCATATGTTCATCCACAGGCAAAGGTGGCCAAAAATGTGGTGATAGAACCCTTTGTTAACATTGAGGGTAACGTAGAAATAGGAGAAGGTACTTGGATTGGATCCAATGTTACTATCATGGATGGTGCCCGAATAGGTAAGAACTGCAAGATCTTCCCCGGAGCTGTTATCGCAGCTGTACCACAGGATTTGAAGTTTGGTGGTGAGGATACTCTTGTTCGAATTGGTGATAATACTACGATTCGGGAGTTTGTAACAATTCATAGAGGTACTAAGGCTAATCATGAGACTGTTGTAGGTAATAACTGCCTCCTAATGGCTTATGTACATGTCGCCCACGATTGTATCATTGGAAACAATGTGATCCTGGCAAATGCTGTTAATCTGGCTGGTCATATCGAGGTTCATGATTGGGCTATTGTAGGTGGCCTTTCTGCTGTACACCAATTCTGTAAGATAGGTTCACATGCTATGATCTCAGGAGGTTCTCTCGTCCGTAAGGATGTTCCACCTTATTGTAAAGCTGCCCGTGAGCCACTATCTTTTGCCGGTATCAATTCAATCGGACTAAGAAGAAGAGGTTTTACTCCTGATCAGATTAAAGATATTCAGGATATTTACAGGACCCTTTACTTACGCGGCCTGAATGTATCCCAATCAATCGCCCTTATTGAGGCCGAGATGCCCGCTACTGCTGAACGAGATGAGATATTGTCATTCATAAATACTTCAACAAGAGGTATCATGAAAGGCTATGGTAAAAATGTTAAAGAATAGCATAGTTTTACTATACTTTTCTCTTTAAAATAATAAAGCCCTACTTCCTTTTTTTTGGAGTGGGGCTTTGTGTTTTATATCATTCTTCCCTCGTATAGTTATTTCGTCTAATAGGGTGAAATACAATAAGTGTACTATCTTTCGCTTAGGTCAACTATTATTTTATATATCTTTGTTTCCGGTTTCGGTAAGGACAATTATGACTTAGCTCTTTTAACGACTTCTAACAACTGAGATATCCTGACTCGAATAGCTTGAAGCTATTGAATAATTACCGACATCTTTACTTTTTACCTTGTTTCGGTAAGGTGGTTTCTTAAGTTCCCTAACATGACTGATAGTATTATTTATTCTCAACATAACTGGACAGGAAAAAGACTTCTTATTGCAGAGGATGACGATCTTACGTGCAAACTTTTACGACTTATACTCTCACCAACTGGTATAGACTGTTTCTGGGCTAAAACCGGACTAGAGGCGGTAAATCTCGTTAAAGAGCATGCTAATATTGATCTGGCACTCCTGGATATTCAAATGCCTGAATTAGATGGTATCTCTGCTACTGAGATTCTTAAACAGATGAACAATCAACTGCCTGTTATTATTCAGACAGCTTTTGCTTTTAATGAATACAGAACAGCCTGCCAAAAAGCAGGCTGCGATGAGTTTATTACAAAACCATATGAGAAATCAACCCTTCTACAATTAATGGATCAATACCTGACCCGCTCATAGGGTTATTTCCCTCTTTTTTTTAGATATTATTTCTCTAGTCTTTCGCTAAAGATTTTCTGATTGAGGCTATCTTCTTTATAAATAGTGGCTTAAGATTTCCTGGAATTGGTTCAGCAGGAGGTGACTCTACTTTTAATGGATTTATTGGCTTGCCTGCTTTATAGACTCTAAAATCAAGATGAGGTCCTGTTGCTAGCCCTGACTTCCCTACATAACCTATGACCTGACCTTGCCTTACTCTCACTCCCTCTCTGATCCCATCAGCATAGCCGTTTAAGTGCATGTATGTTGTTGTATAGGTGCTATTATGTCTGATTTTAATATACCTTCCGGCTCCACTCCTCTGGAAACTTACCTGAATTACGGTTCCATCTCCAATTGTGAAGACAGGTGTACCAATTGGTGCCGAATAATCAACTCCGTAGTGAGGCCTAAATATCTTAAGAACCGGATGAAAACGGTTGCCACTAAAATGTGAACTGATCCGACTGAATTTAAGAGGAGCTTTTAAAAAAGCTCTTTTAGTGCTTTGTCCCTGCTCATCATAATAACCACCCTTGAATCCAAGAGAGTCATTGTCATACCAATATGCTTCATATTTTTTCCCCGACTGGGTGAATGTTCCGGCTTGTATCCTTCCCATTCCAATGCATTTATCTTCAACGTACATGGTTTCGTAGATTGCCTGAAATGCATCACCTTGCTGGAGTCCGAAAAAGTCAATAACTCCACCAAAGATATCTTCCATTGCCAGTGCAAGTGCAGGCCCTTGCTCATTGTTCTTTAATGCTACCCATAGTGAAGAGGTAATAGTACCATGTAAGGTGTCATGTTTGATAACAACCTCCTTCTCTCCTCTTGAGACACCCAGTGTATCCCTAAGATTGAATACTACGTATTTAATGGGTGATTCCTCATAGATGAAATAGCTTGGAGTTGATAGACTATCTTTTTCAAGCAATAAAGTATATGGCTGTCCTGCCTTTATCTTCTTCAGATCGAAGATTCCTTCTGATCTCTTTACTAGTTGATCAATGGTTGTAGCACTGAGACCTGTAGCCGATAGTATTGTGCTCAGGTTGGCTCCATTACCTATCAGACCTTCTTTAACGTCTAATGAATCTATCGCAATTCCAAATAATAGTGTAGGCTCAACTTTTTCGACGACAGTCTCTTCAACGAGTTCTTTTTGCCATTTGCTAATTTCTATGATACATAAAATTAGTATCAATCCAATTACTATTAATAGAGCTGTCTCAGTAATAAATCTTCTCATAGCCTGCAAAATAACGAAAATTGCCGGTAACTTATGCTACCGGCAATCTTATTTAACTATCCTTTAAGTTTTCAGATTAGCTTCTTGCAGAGTCTCTGCCCATACGAAGTGCTTTGATGTTAAGGTCAACCACCTCTTCCCCTTTTCTACCAAAGGTGGCACGGATGGCTTGCTCCAACGCTTCAATAGGCATACCCAGATAAGGGGCTGCTGCTCCTAAAATAACCATATTAGCAACTCTGGCTGATCCAAGATCTTTTGCGATTTGATCTGCATCAATTGTTAGATGTTGCTTCACCTTTTTTACCTCCTCCATGATTGAATCAACAGGAGGATAATTAGGTACATTTACAAAAGGAGTTACATTCGTGATTAGCCAGCCTGACTCACTGAGCCAAGGTAAGTACCTTAGTGACTCCATGGGTTCAACAGAGAGAATGATGTCTGCTTTTCCAAGCGCAATTAAATCTGATGCTACAGGTTTATCAGAGATACGAAGGTTAGATTGTACATCGCCCCCACGCTGCGACATGCCATGAACCTCAGCCTGTTTAACATATAACCCTGAAGCTACTGCTGCTGAACCTATAATAGTGGCTATAGACAGAATACCTTGTCCACCTACACCTGCCAGAATAATATCTTTTTTCATATAATATCTGTTTTTCAATGATCACATTCAATTCTCCGATGTCAAATCTTAAAGAGTCTTCTTTGTTGATTGCTAATTTCGGATTCTCTTATGCGGTTGAATTTATTTTCTGTTAATTAGTTAGGGGAGAAGGTTATGCTTTGTTTTTGAATTTTTCACGCATACGCTTGTTCAGTGTCTGAATGCATTCACGAGTAGGAATAATTACTGATACTCCCTGGTAAGCTAATTCTTCCTTCATGATTTGTACATTCTCTTCATGGTTCTTACGGAGAGGTTTTAAGATGCGGATGTGTTCTTCTTCAACTCCTAGTCCCTTGCAGATATCTGTTAATCTTCCGAATGCAGCAGAGTTTTGTCCGCCTGTCATACCTGTTGTTGAGTTATCAAGAATAAGCACGGTGATGGGTGACTTGTTGATAACTGCATCGAGTAATCCGGTCATCCCTGAATGGCAGAAAGTAGAGTCACCGATAACGGCAACAGCAGGAACTAACCCAGCATCAGCTGCTCCTTTGGCCATCGTGATACTTGCGCCCATATCAACACATGAGTTTATCGCTTCAAGTGGGGGTAAGGCTGCTAATGTGTAACATCCGATGTCAGCAAAGACTCTGCCTCTACTATATTCAGTCAGAGCTTCGTTAAGGGCTATATAGCTGTCTGTATGAGGGCAACCTACACATAATGATGGAGGACGGCCAACAACAAGTGCCGGTACTTCCGGTCCCTGGCTATCAGGTAAACCTAATGCAACTGCTACCACATTGGGATTTAATTCGCCATCGCGTGGAAGGGTACCATCGAGTCTGCCTGATATTTTTAGTCCACGACCTAAATATCCTGCTAACCACTCTTCTACCACTGGCATACCCTCTTCCATAACAATGATTCTGTCAACACTGTCAGCCATCTTTTCCATTAACTTACGAGGCAGTGGGTATTGGCCAATCTTAAGTACAGGATAAGGTACCTTACCGTCTTCAAAATTCTCAAGAAGATAGTTATAGGCGATTCCAGTTGTAATAATCCCAATAGATTTGTCTGCCCCATCGATGTACTGGTTAAAACCAACCGTCTCAGAGTCTTTCTCTAATGAGGTCTGAACATTTAACAGTGATTTATACTGCTTACGTGCAATAGCTGGAAGCAATACAAATTGTCGGAGGTTTGATGGTAAAGAGACTGTGTTCTGCTCACGTTTCGTTTTAGTTTCAACACCAGCTCTGCTGTGCGCCAGACGGGTAGTGATACGAAGTAAAACGGGAAGACGATATGTCTCAGAGAGATCGAAGGCATAACGAACCATGTCATAAGCCTCTTGCTGGTTTGATGGCTCAAGAATGGGTAATAGAGAGAATTTGCCAAAGAACCTTGAGTCTTGCTCGTTTTGTGAGCTATGCATAGAGGGGTCATCAGCAGCTACCACTACTAATCCTCCGTTAGCACCCGTAACAGCACTGTTTATGAAGGCATCGGCAGCGACATTAAGCCCTACATGCTTCATACAGACCATGGTACGTTTGCCGGCATATGACATACCAAGTGCAGTCTCCATGGCTGTCTTCTCATTCGTGGTCCAACAGGCTAAGATTCCTGCCGCTTTAGCTTCTTTTGAGTGCTGAACATATTCGGTTATTTCGGTAGATGGGGTGCCTGGGTAAGCATAAATCCCGGATATTCCGGCATCGATTGCAGCTTGTGCAATCGCCTCATCTCCTAATAGAATCATTTTATGCATGTGATTGGATTTTTGTTTGGAACGGTTCGGCAAAACTACTTATTTTTTTGTTTATATCCCATACTTATTGCCCTGCTCTAGGCCGTACCTTTGTCAATTCCAAATGGTTTAATACGCTGATATGAACTTTCTGGCTCATCTCTATTTATCCCCTTCTTATCCCGAATTTAGAGTCGGGAGCTTCGCCGCCGATGGCTTTAAAGGGGCAATCTCTCCCGATCTCCCTTTTCATCTAAGAAAAGGAATTGAGGCTCATAGAGCTCTGGACTCTTTCACTGACACCCACCCTGTCTTTAGAGAGAGTACTAAGCTCCTCTCTTCTGGTTACGGTAAATGGTCGGGTGTGATTGCTGATATTATCTATGACCATTTCCTGGCTTCTCATTGGAGTCAACTGTCGGATACCCCTCTTTCAGCATTTTCAAATATGTGCTACCACGATTTGAATCGGTTTATCGCCCTGCTCCCAACTGTTACTAAACGTATCTTTCCTTATATGCTTGCCGATGACTGGTTAACCAATTATAAGCATGTCTCTTTCTTGCACCGTGTCTTCGCCGGCATGAATAGGAGAACGCAGGGAAGAGCCTCAATGGCCGGAGCTGCTTTCTTTCTCTCATGTCATTATGCTGAATTAGAAGAACAGTTTATGCGGTTCTTTCCTGAGGCTTACTCTTTCTGCCTCGACTTTAATGCCTCTTTGTCTACCGAAAATTATACCTATCCCCATCATAACCCTATCATAGCCTTATATGGTTTTCCTACCCTTGTTCATGTTGAGCCTGTAACCAATGATTGAGGGTCTATCTTCATCAGGGAAACCAGACTAACTAGCTAGGTGTCTATCTTTGATGTGTTATTTTGAGATCTGAAATAAGTATCATCTTTGTTACAGATTCTTTATCCATGATTATTATATCGTTATTCAATATCCCAATGCTCAAATGAAGAAAAACAGATCGACTCAACGACAATATGAAAAAAGAGAGCCAAAATATAAGAAGGCTGGGATGGCTCCCGGCTCTTTGATTTATACAGGTACAAGTACCTCTGAGCCGCAAATGCTCAGGTTAACATGGGATGAGCATGGTTTTGATATTCAAAGAAATCTCTCTTTAAGGGAGGCTCTACAGCCGGTACCCGATGGTAAGAGATGCTGGATTCATCTGGCGGGTTTGTCTGAATACGCTTTTCTGGAGGAGGTAGGCAAGCAATTTGGCGTGCATCGGTTACTGCTTGAAGATATATTAAATGTTGAACAGATGCCGAAGGTGGCAGAGGATGGGTCGCATCTGTTCCTGACTATGAAGCTGATCAACTATACACCTGGAACCATTAAATTTGATCGTGAACATATTAGTTTCGTTCTGGGAAAAGATTATTTACTCTCATTCCGTGAGATCCCCGGTAAACTTGCTGATTACATTTTTGAACGCTATGAGCATAACCCCACTCTGTTAAGCAGGGGACCCGACTTTCTTCTTTACTTGTTAACCGATCATTTGATTGACCTTTATTTTGTTGCCCTTGAAGGTTTCGAGGAACAGATTGAGTCATTTGAGGAGGAGTTACTTCGTACTCCTGAAAAGTTTGATGCTGCCCGGATTTTAATGGTAAAAAAGGCGTACGGTTTGATGAGAAAAGCTATAATTCCATTACGAGAAGACTTTAGACGACTTTCTGTTGAGGATCATGTTTTAATCTCCTCAGCTACTAAGATCTATCTGCAAGATGCAAATGACCATCTCCATAGTGTAGGGCAATCGTTGGATAATCTTCGAGAGACGTTTAGTAGTCTAATGGACTTTTACTCTTCGCAGAATGATCTTCTTTTAAATAGGTCTATGCAGAAGCTTACGGTAATTTCTACAATCTTCCTTCCATTGACTTTTATTACGGGATGGTATGGGATGAACTTTGTAAATATGCCTGAATTGCAATGGTTTTTAGGTTATCCGGCTGTAGCAGTTCTATCATTCCTTGCAGCTATGGCAAGCCTCTATTGGATGAAACGTAGACGTTTAAACTAAAAAAAGCTTCTGACTCTATTTCTATAATCAGAAGCTTTTTCTAAATGATATTGGTTATTTGTTTTTATTCAGCGATATCTTTGTCCCTGTCGGTAAGGGTGAGTGAGGGTCTCCACCGTTTCTCTTTACTAGTAGACTAAGTCTTACACCGAATAGCTGAGAAATGTCGTAAAGGGTTTCATTTGAGGCCACTGTAAATGACTCTTTTTGAGCTGTTCTCTTTTTCTTCTCCAGGAAGATAACCTGACCTGGTCTGATTGACCCCCGAGAATCCAGATCGTTGTACCTAATAAGATCAGCCGGGTCGATACTGAAATCAATGGCGAGTCTTAAAATATTATCATCAGGTTTGGCCACCAGACATCGTAACCCGTTTATCAGGAAGATACTTCGATCAATAGGTCCTGAATCATAGACCTGTAACCGTTCCGGTTCATCTTGTTCTTTATTCTCTTGTATAACTAACAGTTTTTCCTCTGTAATTTCTTCGACAATCTCATTACCAGCGTTGTTTCTTGTTGAGTCATTATTTGCTAATAGACCTTCTGGTTCAGGTAAATAGCCAGGGTCATCAAAGCGGTATAATTTATGATCCTCAATAAGTTTTATCAGCATTTGGGAGTAATTCGGATTTGTCGCATATCCTGCTGACTTAAGCCCTTTTGCCCAACCTTTATAGTCGGTTATCTCAAGTTGAAATAGTGGTGCATACCAGGTTCTATTTGTAAGAAAAAGAGAGTGATCTCTGAAAGACTCTTCGGCGGTATTGTACTTTCTAAAGCACTCCCCTTTGGCGTCATCATCTTGAATAAATGAGTCGCCGTTCCAGTCTTTATGACATTTGATACCAAAATGGTTGTTAGCTTCAGTGGCTAAATCGCTGCGCCCGGCACCAGATTCCAGAATACCTTGAGCGAGAGTAATACTTGCGGGTATTCGGTAATCCCTCATTTTATCTACGGCAATCTTCCAATATTTGTTGATATATGCTTCGCGTAATGCATATCCGCTATCAGTTTGCCCGTGTATGTAAATTCCTAATAGTATAAAAATTGCTGTCAATAAGAGAGTCTTCTTCATCTCTATCCAATAATTATGATAAGTACAGAAATCGAAATAAGTACCAGTTATACGTCAATAAAACGAAAAGGTTTTAAAATAGCTTCGATAAAGATATTGAATAATTTTAATTATGTGCTCATTGAGGATGATTAACTGTTGTTGATATGTTATTATCTGGGGATAAGAACCTGCTTCCCCGCTTCTCGTTCCTCTCTCTATTCTCTCTCAACTTTACCTCAACTCTACCGCAACTCTATCTCAACTCTACCTCAACACTCTCTCTATATCTTCTCAATATCCCCTCTATATCCTCTACCTATAGTGTTCTTATCTTACACGAG
>MTLC01002768.1_pt2 | contig 36112 bp, 21 predicted proteins | sample 1982451 | NCBI WGS metagenome assembly MTLC01 (sample SAMN05710165, study PRJNA340218) | biofilm metagenome | isolation source: sample SPH anode biofilm adapted to +100 mV | place: USA | collected 2012-02-03 | reverse complement strand
ACAAGTTTAATTATTAACCAAAAACGGTCAACGTGATTTAGGCATTAACAAAAATCAAACCTGAAACCTGAAACCTGAAACCCGAAACTTGAAACCTGAAACCTGGAATATCACCTATTTTTTTCCGAAATTTTTATCCACTTTCAAGAAAGGAATAACCGCCAGCGTAGGAATGGCACAAATCATTACCAAAATAAAGAAGTGGTTATATCCCAAGAGTTCTTGCAGCCAGCCGGCAATCATTCCCGGAAGCATCATTCCCGCCGCCATAAATCCGGTGCAGATGGCGTAATGTGCCGTCTTGTGCTCGCCTTGCGAGAAATAGATCAGATAAAGCATATATGCCGTAAATCCAAATCCATAACCGAATTGTTCTAACGCTACCGCAGCGTTTATCAGCACCATACTCGTAGGCTGAAACCAAGAGAGGTATAGGTATGCCAAATGCGGTAACGTAATGGCAAATGCCATGGGCCACAGCCAATATTTCAATCCTTTACGAGAAGCTACAATACCTCCAATGATACCGCCTAAAGTTAAGGAAATTACGCCGACAGAGCCATACACAAAACCCACCTCACCGGTTGTAAGTCCCAGCCCGCCAATGTCTCGGCTATCCAATAAAAAAGGATTTGCCAGTTTTACCAGCATTGCCTCGCCCAAGCGGTAAAGTAACATAAACGCCAGTGCTACCCCAATTCCGGGTTTCTTGAAAAAAGTGGCAAATGTAGCTCCAAATTCTGTGAGTATGTCTTTGGGCGTATGGTTTGCTTTAGGTGCGTCCGCAAGAGGTTTTGGTAAAATAAAACGATGATAGATAAATATCAGCAAAAAGAACGCGCTCAACACAAAAAACGTGATGCTCCAAGCCAACGGAATGTTGCCGGAAGTGGATTTGAAAGTAGTAGAAACCTCTTTGTCCAACTTATTGTCTAACTGAATTACTAAATAAGCGGGCGTATTCCAGTTCTTTTCATTAAAAATCAACCTTTCGCCTTGTACTAAGTGAATACTCTTGTTGCCATCGGTCATGGAAGTACTTAAAACGTAGGATTTACCCGCTTCCGGCGCTTTATTTAGTTGAACTTTTACCAACGCGGCGTTTCCTACTCTTCCATCTTCCGTGACAGTTTCTTTCTTTTCTCCAAAATGATGCTTGATAGATGCGCCCAACGGTGTAGCTACACGCAAACTCCACCAATTGCCCACGTTTCTTTGCCACCACGTTTCTTTTTTAGTTTCTACCTTTTCGGCAGCAGTAAATCCGTTTTTTAGGTTTTCTTGCAGGGCGAAATCTTTAATTTTTTTCAGAGAATCCGAAGTTATCTTTTCTGTTCCGATTGTCAATGCCGAAGGAAACGCTTGAAAAGCCGTTCCGTTATTTTTATCGCTAACCACAGGCGCGCTTATCACCATTTCCTTTTTTACGGCGGAAGTAGAGGAATTTACCTCTATCTTTAAAGGCTCTAACCCTGTGCTTACTTCAAAATATCCCGCTAACATTACTAACAACCCTTGTCCTGTGAGCATTGCCAAACGGTAAAAAGTACTGCGGATGCCTACAAAAAACGATTGCTGGTTAGTGTCTAAAGCGAGCATGTAAAATCCGTCTGCCGCGATGTCGTGCGTAGCGGAACTAAACGCTATAAACCAAAAAACGGCTAACGTGGCTTTAAAAAACATTGGACCGGGGATAAGGAAACCCACGCCCAAAAGTCCTATACCTATAATCAACTGCATCCAGAGAATCCACCATCTTTTTGTTTTCAGAATGTCCACAAACGGACTCCAAAGCGGTTTTATCAACCAAGGAAGATATAAAAGGCTGGTGTACAACGCGATGTCGGTATTGGAAACACCTAAGCGTTTGAACATGATGACGGATAAAGAAGTGGCTACTACCACGTAAGGAATACCTTGCGCGAAATAAAGCGTAGGTATCCAACTCCAAGGCGAACGGTTTTTGGCAGGTTGATTATTTTTCATGGATAAAATTTAAAAAAGATTCCGACAAAGGTAAAAATTTCGATTGAAATAAAAGGGATTTTCAATAAAAAACCCCGCCAAATATTGGCGAGGCTTTCTATTTGAAAAATATTTTTTTAGAATAAGATTTTAAATTCTACACGACGGTTTAAGTAACGTCCTTTAGCAGTATTATTTGATGCTACCGGTTGTGTTTCACCAAAACCTTGTGGTACTAAACGTGTGGCGTCAATGCCTTTACTCACAAGATATTCTTTTACTGATGCGGCACGTTCTTCAGAAAGTTTTTGGTTATAAGCGTCATTTCCTTGACTATCGGTATGACCGCTGATTTGCAGGTTATAAGCAGGATTATCTTGCATTACCTTCACTACTTTATTCAAAATGCCGTAAGAAGTAGGTTTGATGGTAGACTTGTTCAAGTCAAACTGAATGCCCTGCAAGGCTTGTTTGAAAATGGTTATCACCTCTTTTTTCACTTCGGGACAACCTTTGTTTTCAGGAATGCCGGGTACTGTAGGGCATTTATCCAAATGATCCGGAATACCGTCGCCATCCGTGTCCGGACAACCTTCAAATTGGGCTAATCCGGCTACATCAGGACATTTATCCAAATGATCCGGAATACCGTCACCATCTCTATCCGGGCAACCATCAAACTTCGCTAAACCCGGCACATTGGGGCATTTGTCCAAATAATCAGGCACGCCGTCACCATCTGTATCAGTAGGGCAACCGTCCGCATCTACTCTAACACCCGTAGGTGTATTCGGACATTTATCTAAATTATCTGGTACGCCATCCCCATCACTATCCGGACAACCATCAAATCTTGCCAATCCGGGTACATCGGGACATTTATCCAAGTAATCCGCTACGCCATCGCCGTCGGCATCAAGCGGACAGCCGTTGGTATCTACCGCTACACCCAGAGGGGTATTAGGACATAAATCTTTTTTATCCTTTACACCATCTTTGTCTGTGTCTTTGGAACCAAACGAGAAGACAATTCCCGCAAAATGTTGTCCATACGCATCTTTTTTCATGCCTAAGAAATCATTTTTGCCCGCTGTGTTATTACCATCACGCATATCTTGCCCGGTAAAGTGATACACATATTTATATTCCAGAGCAACATATTCGGATAGTTTCAACTTCATACCTATTCCCACAGGAACTACCAAGTCAAACATCGGACTTTTACTGTTAATTGTGCCACCATGATAACCTGCCGCACCAATTCCCGCAGTCAAAAAGGGCGCGATAAATGAATTTTCAGAAAAAAGATAGCCGTTATTCAACTTGTAATTAAAATAAGTGATGGCATCATACTTTTTACCTTGGAAATTTAATTTTGTATTTGCCGGATTTACAAAATCAAATTCGCCATAACCTCCTTGAAGACCCCAATCAAAAGATCTGTTCAAATAACGTTGGAAGTTAACAGCGCCTCCCCAATTATAATGATACTCGCCTTTCTTGAATTGCCAAAGTGAATTTCCCAAGTCGCCTTTATACTCACTTTTACTTACATAGAGCCCAAACGCGTTTCGGTTGTCCGCGTTTTGTGCAACAAACAACTGTGGCATAAAAAACAATACCACAGCTAATAATAGATTTTTAGATTTCATAGTGTAATGTTTTGAGTTTTTAATTATTCTACAAAAATAATGCTTTTAAAAAGAAAATGTTTTAAATTTTAAAAAAATAGGATAAAAAAACGACCTCGCATCACTGCAAGGTCGTTCATATTATAATAGAAAGGATTAAAAAGAGGACTTTCAAATAACACCTTGTGCCAACATGGCTTTGGCTACTTTAAGGAATCCGGCTACGTTAGCCCCCTTCATATAGTTAATGTAACCATCGGGCTGTCTGCCGTATTTTACGCACTGCTCGTGGATGCTGCTCATAATTTGGTGCAATTGTTTGTCCACCTCCTCGGCAGTCCAGGAAATGTGCATCGCGTTTTGGGTCATTTCAAGTCCTGATGTGGCTACGCCGCCTGCGTTAACCGCTTTACCCGGTCCGTACATTACTTTATTATGCAGGAACGCTTCGATGGCTTCGGGGGTACAGCCCATGTTGGATATTTCGGCAACACAAAGTACCTTATTATCTATCAAATGTTTAGCGTCTTCTTCCCCTAATTCGTTTTGAGTAGCGCATGGTAAAGCGATGTCCACTTTCACTTCCCAAGGACGTTTTCCGGCAAAGAATTTAGCGCCAAATTTTTCGGCATAAGGCTCTACTACGTCATTGCAAGTAGCGCGAAGTTCTAACATGTAATCAATTTTTTCGCCGGAAATTCCGTTTTCATCGTAAATATAACCGTCAGGACCGGAAATTGTAACCACTTTGGCGCCCATTTCGGTGGCTTTCATCGCCGCGCCCCAAGCTACGTTTCCAAAACCGGATATAGCTACTGTTTTTCCTTTAATATCGTGTCCGGCAGTTTCCAACATTTGTTTCACAAAATAAAGTCCGCCAAATCCGGTAGCTTCGGGACGTATCAATGAACCGCCATATTCAAGGCTTTTTCCGGTAAGCACGCCTGTATTTTCTTGCGCCAATTTACGGTACATTCCGTAAAGGTAGCCTATTTCGCGTCCGCCCACACCGATGTCGCCGGCAGGAACATCCGTATCCGCGCCAATATGACGCCACAATTCCAGCATAAAGGCTTGACAGAAACGCATCACTTCCGCGTCTGATTTACCGCGTGGGTTAAAGTCTGAACCGCCTTTGCCACCGCCCATAGGAAGGGTAGTAAGGGAATTTTTGAAAATTTGTTCAAATCCGAGGAATTTAAGGATAGAAAGGTTTACGGATGGGTGAAAACGCAATCCGCCTTTGTAAGGACCAATGGCATTATTGTACTGTACACGGTAGCCGAGGTTTACCTGCACATCACCGCGATCGTCCACCCAAGAAACTTTGAAGGTAAAAATACGGTCGGGTTCCACGAGACGTTCAGCAATTTTTGCTTTTTCAAATTCAGGATGTTGGTTATACACGTCTTCGATGGTACTCAACACTTCACGTACCGCTTGCAGGTACTCTTGTTCGCCCGGATGCTTTGCTTCGAGCTGTTGCATTAATTTTTCAAGATTCATAGCTTGATGGTATTTTTAGATTAATTGTAGAATTTGTTTTATATTAATTGATTAGATTCAGCCCTTATTTTGCTTTCTTTTATTGTATTCAAGTCAAATCTTCGCCCCTAAGGGGAAGATGTTTGATAATGTTTTCTTTGCTACAAATATTTCGCCACGTTGTGGCTTGTTAAAAACTGACATCAGAGATGTCAAATATTTGTAGTAGTAAAATTTATAGTTGCAATTACCGTCCCCGTTAGGAGGCGAATAATGTTATATATTATTTATTTTTTGTCACAAAGATTATAATTCAATACACTACTCTAAAAACTGAAATGTTTTTTCTTTTTATTCTGGGAAATAATGCTTTCAGTTAGGTTTTAGAAGAAAATTAATATTTCTAACAAAATGTAAGCAATATTGATGCATATTGCTTTTTATTCAAAATAAAAGTATCAATTTAACAAAACCAAACATATTGCTGCTTACATTCTGTTCGCACTGCAAGTTTAAACCTTTTATTTGTGATAATCAAATTTTTTATTGATTATTTTTGAAAAAAATGAAAAATAAAAATTTCATGTTTTTTTGTGTAGATTTACGTAGTAGTTTGGAATAAAAAAAATAGATTTTAACCCTTTTTCCCTATCTTTGTGCCTTTAATATTTTAGAATAATTGACCGTATGAAAATACTTATTCTCGGCGCGGGAAAAATGGGCGTTTTCCTTACTGATGTGCTTTGCATTAACCACGAGGTTGCGCTCTATGACACTAATCCCAAGAAACTGCGGTTTGTTTTTGACACGCTGCGCTTAACGCAATTGGAAGAAATCCGCGCATTTGAACCGGAATTGCTGATTAACTGCGTAACGCTGAAACATACGATAGATGCTTTTGAAAAGGTACTGCCGTATATTCCTGAAAACTGTATTATTTCGGACATCGCTTCGGTGAAAAATGGCTTGCCGGATTACTACAAAAGCTGCGGCAGACGATTTGTATCCACCCATCCGATGTTTGGACCTACGTTTGCTACGCTGGATAATCTCAGTACGCAAAACGCCATCGTCATATCAGAGTCCGACCATCTGGGCAAAGCGTTTTTCAAAGACTTGTACCAATCGCTACGGTTGAATATTTTCGAATACACCTTTGAAGAACACGATGAAACTATCGCTTATTCACTTTCCATTCCGTTTGCGTCCACGTTGGTGTTTGCTTCGGTGATGAAACCTATTGAAGCGCCCGGAACCACTTTTAAGCGCCACATGGACATAGCCAAAGGCTTGCTTTCAGAAGATGACTTTTTGTTATCGGAAATTTTATTTAACCCTCATACCGTCCCTCAGGTAGAGAATATTCGGAAAGAACTGCGTAGTTTGCTGGAAATTATTGAAAACAAAGACACAGCCGAAATGCAGGCGTTTTTGAAAAAGGTAAGAAAAAACATTGAAAAGCCCCCTAAATACCCGTAAGGGTAAATTTAGAGGGCTGAAATAAGTTGGAATAAATCAAAAAAATCTTATTGCTTAATAAATTTATGCACCGCTTTTCCTTGGTTCGTGGATATTTCCATCAGGTACATTCCGGCTTTTAGTTCAGAAGCGTCTATTTCGTTGGTATCATTGAATGTTTTTTGCAACGCCCCTTGCGTATTGAATATTCTTGCTTGCGTAACAGGTTCCGCGGTAGTTATACGTATAATACCTTTGGTAACCGTGGGATAAATAGCGCTTTCAATTGATTTTTTCACATTTTCATCCAATCCAGTAGCGACTTTTTTATCGGTATAAATTTTCACATCACCCGCGTTTAGCTGTAAAGTCATGGTAGTGTTTGTTACATTGAGCTCTTCCCCGGTAAGCAGTTCATACCATGTGCCTGTTTTTGGGAAATTAGGATTAGTGATAGCGGGGGAACTGGCATAAAAATTACCCACCATTACCATATTCAAATCCGTATGCGATAGGGCTATTCTTTTACCCGCGTTCCAGTCATTTCCACCTACTTGTGTACTGTAAGTTCCAGAGATAAATGCGGTAGGATAATTTTTCTTCAAAGTGATAATTTTGGCGCATTTATCATACGCTGCTTTACGGGTTGCCACATTCAGCCATTCCCAAACGGCAGGTTTAGGGTCGGTACGCCCGCCGAAAGAGTTAATGGAATAATCATAACCCATCTCACCAAACTGCCAAATCATTTTTGGTCCGGGCATAAGGGTAGTAAACGCTATATTCAATGGCACCCGGGCAATACGGACAGCTTCGTCGGTTTTAATCACACCATCGCCGAATTCTTTTGCTTTATAAAAATTACGTTCCTCATCGTGGCTTTCGGCATAACCCACCCATTTACGCGGCGAAGAATTCATTCCCGAGAAGTCGGCACCCGACTGAAAACCCATTGCCGATTGAGAGTAGGCATTGTTCATATTTCGCCATAGGTACATTCCCTTAACCGCTAAATAATCTTCTTCCGTGCCGCCTACAAAATGTTCTAAAATAAACATCGCATTAGTATTGGTCGCTTTTACGGCATTTTTATATTCTATTAAATAATTTGCCCTATTTGTATCAAAGGTGGATTCCGTACCGGAACTCTGAGTGAATCCTTTGGTTAAGTCCATGCGATAGCCGTCCACTTTATATTCGGTCAACCAATATTGCAACACGCGTTTGAAGTATTCTCTGGTTCCTGTAAAACTGTGGTTGAAATCATTCAATACACTGAATTGATGTGGCGCCACGGGATTCATCCACGGGTTATTAGATGCCGGACGGTTATTTGCACTGTCCCAATAGAGCAAAGCAAATGGGTGTAGCCCGTTGGCTTGGTTAAATACCATATCCAAAATTACAGCCATTCCCCGTTTGTGGCATTCGTCAATAAACTTTTTATACATAGAGGGCGTACCGTACGCTTTATCCGGTGCAAAGTAAGCGTTCGGGTTATATCCCCAGCTGTTATTTCCGTCAAATTCCTGAATAGGCATCAATTCCACGGCTGTAACACCCAGCGTTTTCAGGTAATCTAACTTGGCAATAGCAGCTTCCAGCGAGCGCTCAGTAGTGAAATCCCGAAGCAGCATTTCATAGATAACCATATTGTCGGCAGGCGGCATGGTAAAATTAGTTACTTCCCACGCGTAAGCGGGTTTGTTGCTTTGCAGCGTGCCCACCAATCCTGACGTTTTTCCTGTGGGATATGCGGGTAGATTTGGATAGATGTTGTAAGACTGATTAATCCATTTATCGTTCCAAGGGTCTAAAATCAGTTCCGTATAAGCATCGGCTATACGAATGGTACCATCCACCAAGTATTGAAAAGCGTACAGTTTGCCCGGCGTTAATCCGGTAACGGTGTACCACCAATAATCGCCGTCTTTTTTCATTTGGAAATCATTTTTTATCGCCCAACCATTGAAATCACCGATAACGAATATGTTTGATTTACCCGGCGCGTACATTATCAAGGTGGCGGAAGTTCCATCGGCAGAGTAAGTGATTCCGTCTTTTAGTCCGGCGGGGCGCGTCTGAGTAGTTACAGGAAGTGGAACACACACATACGCTGTATCATATTTTATTACCGACCCCAAAGTAGCTTTTGCCACCAACGTATATTCTGTGGCTGATGAGTAAGTGATACTGTAATCAAGCAGCGTAGATGACACAGCGCTTTTTACGCTTGTTCCGTTTACCAATAACTCCAAATCTGCGTTTACGGGCGACCCTATTTGTATTGTTTCAGTGGTGTTTAAAGCCACTAATTTATTTTTATTGGTAGGTGTAATAAGTATGGCTTTTACCACAGGTTCATATATGTTGAGGAGGATGTCGGTATTGCCCACGTCTTTACCCTCTTTGTAGTATTTGGTGTTATCCGTATTGGTTAGTTGTTCGCTACGGAATACAAACGCCAGTTTCTTTGCTATTTCTCCCGTACTTAATCCGTAATAACCGGATATATTTGGCGTTATCAGCAATTTCCACTTATTGTTTCCCAAAGAAGTTAATTGGTATTTGGGTGAATTATCTCCCCAAGTAGGGGCGTGTTTCCAGTCAGAATCACTTGTGCTGAGATTAGATATGACACCGGTATGGGCATATACTGCCCCGGTATAATCTTTTAATCCGGCGTTGCCTTGCGTAGCATCGTAGATAATTTCAATCACACCATTATAATCATTGGTGATAAGGGCGGGATTGGTGGTAATAATCTGAGCCTGAGCGGTAAAGAAAACCGACAGACCGAGAATGATAAATAGAATAAATTTTTTCATGATTTTTTAATTTATGTTATTTGATTTGTTTTCACTTAACCCTTTTTTATTATTTTCTCTGTTCTTTGAGCATTATTTTCAAAAGTAATTCTTAAAAGATAGGCGCCTTTGGGTTGGTCTTTCAACTCCAAAGAATAGCTATTTCTTACCTTCTTTAATACTGCTCCGCACAAAGACAACAATTCTATTTCTTTTATGGTTTGCGCTGATTGGATAAAGATTTTATCCGTAGCCGGATTCGGGTAGAGGATTACACTTGGTAGCCCGGCTTTTGAAAGCGTTGTAGCCGGATTCTGTAAAGCTATCTTGTAATCTGTGCCGCTGTTATTATCCCATGTATTGTTTCCGGTATAATTAACTACAAAACTGATGTACTGCGCCGTTTGTGCAGGATTGTTAAACGGTCCTATTTTAGCCCTGTATTTACCCTCTTCCAATACAAAGGGTGTGCGTACCGCTACATTGTCTGTCCAATAAGTAGAACCGGCCGGTAAATACGCAGCATTTGGCTTTTCAAATTTATTTACGCCCCAGTGAAGTACGCCGCCGGATGTATTGGAAGGTAATTCAACGGTTATAATATCGTTTGTGGTAGGGTTTAGGGGCGTAACAATGTAAGTTCCTGTTTGTGTGGAAACGTTGCCGCTGCTATGAGAAGCATCTCCTACCCATACGTGGAAGATTTCCGAACGGGCTGTATTCCCTTTCTTATCCGTTGCTTCCATATAATAATCCACCAAAACATTGTTTAGTCCGGTAATTTGTGCCGAATATTCTTCGGCTTTATACGCAGGCTGGAGGGTGTTATTGCTTATTGCAATGGCTTTGCCCGTCATCGGTATCTCCTGCCAGGCATTTACGCTTTCGCCGCCTGCATAGGTTTCATTATCATTGTTTGTCAGCGGATTTACGCCGTCTTTATCAGTGCGGTATTTTAGTTTTACCGACTGTAATCCGCTCACATCAAAAACGTACGACCACACCGTAAAGTCCGAGGGTTGCGTTACCGTCCACTCTTTCGCGCCCGGATTATACGGTTCGCGCTGCGGATGATAAATGGATGGCGGGGTAACATCAGCGCCACTGTTTACCACGTTTATAGCTCTTGCCGTAGCCATATTAGAAGCGCGGGTAGGTTTATTGTCCCAGTCCTGCGTACCGTCCCAATACCAATAACAACTTGTTTCTCCCACTGTTAAATAATCCCAAGCTACTTTGGTATCAGTTGCGGCAGCATCGATTTGCTCGGCGGTTTTTACGATGTTTGATGTAGCTGTGATTACACTCCAACTATTTCTGTCCGGGCTGTAACCATCGACAGGGTTACCGTTCCATTTGAGGAATTCGGGGTCGGAACCGGCGCCTGACCAGCTTCCTGCTTCTACGTGTATTACGTCGTTGGCTGCCGGTGGAAATTGTTGTAAATAATCTTGAATAGTGGTACATACAAACCGGCTTGGATTTGAATTTATCCAATTTACAAAATTGTCAAAATTGCTTCCATAGTAACTGTCTGTGCCGCCCCCAAAATTATCGCCGTCGTGATGCAGCACCACTAAAATGGGGTGACTTGGGTCTGTATTGTAGCTCTCCAATTGGCTGATTGTATTTTCATAATTCAGCGCTCCAAAGCCTCCGCGTCCGTCTTCATTGCCAAAAAAAGTAGAGGTAGGCACAGCAATCATCCGGTATTCTGTTCCGGTGCTGGGGTCTACGTATTTTACCCAATGCGGACGGTGTCCGAAACCTGCTGAAACCGGAATAGGCGCCCAAAGCCCGTTCAGTTGCTTCCAATCGTTTGGGTTTGGATTCACTTGGTCTGCTTTGTTCGGCTCTACCACGCTGCTTGCTTTCGCCCACGGCTGACCTGCACAGGCACGGTCAAAGTGCTGATTGTCTACCATCACCCATTCTATGCCTTCGGCTATTAAAGCGGGAATAATATGAGTTTCAAAGGCATTTTCAGGTGGAAAAATACCCTTAGAATAAGGCATTCCCGGAAAATTGGCAGCAAAAACAGCTTTATGCCTCTGAATTTGTTTACGAATATCGGTATTATCTATCAAAGGCATCAAAGGATGATGATACCCAAAAGCCACCATATCCAAACGCTGGTTGCCGAGCGAGGTTTTTTTAGAAGTCATGCTGTTCCAAGAAGATTTCCAATTGGAAAACCCTTTTTCGTTGGCTTCCATAGTATTTAAGTTTTCCACCAATGAGCCGGAAAAGCTGACCTGTGCTCCGCCGTGAGGCATAGTAAGCATTTTATTTACGGCATTAGAGGGCCAAGAGGTATAAGGACCTGAACGGGAATTAAAAATATCATACAGATTATACGAGAAAATGCCCGAATTTTGTGACTGAACCACGGTTTCCCCCGGCTGATAAATAGGCTGGTGCATGTGCCACTGGAACGCAATGTAGATAGGGGGATTAGTTGCTATGGCTACTCCCGCACTTCCAAGGAAAAGGAATAAAAATAAAGATGTAAGGTGTTTTTTCATGATTAAAGTTAATAAGCAATGAATATGTTGTTTTACCTTTTTTATCAATTGTCACAGTTAGAGAGACATATTAATTGATATAGGCAATATATGATATGTCCAATTAAAGTTTTTTTAGCCTACATAATGACAGGATACAAAAATACCAAACTACTGAAAAAACGCATTGTAATCCCTCTTATTTCACTTTATATTCCAGTGCAAACGATTACGATTAAAGAGCGAATCGCTAATTTACGCGTAAAATCATGGCATCCAACCCTTTTAGACGTATATGCCTGTTTCTATATATCTTACCGGTAAGTATATCCGTATATTTGGCTTTTATTTTTACATCAAACAATTGCACTTTGCTGTCCGCGTTAAACAGCACTATTATTTTTTCTGTGTCAGAAGTACGAACATAACCAAACTTCTTTCCTTCCGCATACAAAAAACGTATATCGCCTACTTTGAGCACTTCGTGTGCTTTACGGATAGAAATCAATTTCTTATACAAATCGAATTGGACCTGATTAAATGCCACTTTATCGTACTCTTTTTTGCCTTTCTGAAAATTATTCCGATATTCATCCTCAAATTTCATCTCTTTCCACATCAGCGGTTTACGACAATGCGGGTCATCAGCGCCCCACATCCCCATTTCTTCGCCATTCCAAATTTGAGGTGCGCCAATGGTAGTAAAAAGATGGATAAGATATAAACGAAGCCGCTTATAAGCTACTACATCAGGTTTTCCGGTATCGTAGTTCGGATTTTCATGCGGATTGGCATGAAATTTATAAGCGTTGGTGTTCTGAAAATCGCTCAGCAAACGAGGCGTGTCGTGGGTGGATGATACGTTCATCATCGCGTACACGTTTTCACGCGGCAGGCGGTTCCACTGAAATTCCAAGCTGTCTTTCAATCGACGGGCATCAATATTGTCATCGGAATTTAAGAAAAAACTCCGCGCGGGTTTATACACTTGATAAAACATTACCGCGTCAAACACATCGCCTTGTACATAAGGCTGCGGATTCATCAGTTTTTGGGGCCATTGTTCCCACCAAATTTCGCCTATCAAATAGGCTTGGGGATTCACGTTTTTGACAAAAGCGCGATAATCACGCCAAAAACCGAGACCGATTTGCTCCGCCACATCCAACCGATAGCCGTCAATGCCCTTTGAAACATCGCCGTCCGGCGCCAGCCAGCGACGGGTTACATCAAAAATATGCTGTTTAGCGCCTTGATTGATGTTTCCTTCATAAGGTAGTCCGTTAACGCGTGGGGTAGCGATGTCCACTTTTTTCAGTTCGGGCATATACGCGTTTCCGTACCAACCTTTATAGGAAAATTCATTTTCGGGCGTATCCGGATTATCAAAACTCGTTATCTCGTACCAATCTCGGTAAGGCGATTTTGCCTGATTTTTCAGAATATCCTGCCATGCCCAAAAAAGGGTACCCGTATGGTTCCACGAGTAATCCAAAATAACCCGAATGTGCCGCTGATGTAATTCGTACACCAGTTTCAGAAAGAGTTTATCTGCCGATGTCCATTGCCAAGTGGAAGGGTCAGTGGGGTTTTCGGAAGCGATGAGGCGTTTATCTCCTTCGGGATCCGGACCAAAATTAATGTCTATGTGGTGGTAGTGGCGCGCATCGTATTTGTGCAGTGAGGGCGCGTCATTTAATGGATTAAAATAAACGGCGGTAATTCCTAATTCTTGCAAATAGTCCAGCTTATCGAGCACTCCTTGCAAGTCACCGCCATACCGACGAAACTGCAATATCGAACTGAAATCTTGTTTTTCATCCCGCTCCCACGGCTGGCGCATGTACCAATTGCTCGTCCACGACGAAACCTGCCACCCCGCAGGTGGAACAATGTGCATATTGGGTACGGATGTGGTTTCTACCGTAGGGTTGTTGGTTTTATCGCCGTTATAGAAACGTTCTACAAAGATTTGGTACCAAATAGCGTCTTTTGCCCAAGCAGGGGGTAGGTTACTTTGAGCATAAGCAGCGGCAGTTAAAATTAACGCCGTACAGCATAAGATGAGTTGTTTTTTCATTTTGAAAAAATGAGTCGTAAACAATAAAGACTGACTTAAAAAAATAAGCCAGTCTTTATTTTTAAAGATATTGATGTTATTTTTTAATAAAATAATAGCAACCGTCAATGTCATTAATAATTACAGCGTATGTACCTGCTTTTATTGATATATTGTCGCCACCATTTGTCCCAATACCTACCGGGAATTTAGAAGATCCCCAATTCGTATCCCATGTTGTAGACAGTTTGAATTTTCCTTGATAATCATTGTTAAAAGTATGTGTCATATACCAAATATGCTTATTGTTAGTATTCTGTGTCATCGCCAGCGGAACTCCCCAACTGTTATCCCAGCTACCTCTCATTTCTAATGGTGTAGAAGTATAATCTGTTGTTGGAATAACGGTCGCGGGAACAATAGTCATTGTATTATTAACCGAATTCAATTTAATAGTGTAATATCCGTCTGCGGGAACTTTAAAGTTATCGCTGCCCTCTAATGCCGGGCTATTAATGCCTTTTCCGCCATTATTTGCCCATTTTGCCCAAGTTCCGGGTTCTTTGACAATGATAAATTCATCAGAAGCTTTAAAATAACCTGTATAGGTAAATTCTCCATTGCCAGCCGCATCGTATTTATATCCCTCCACAACACTTAATGGTATCAATGAATTTCCTATATCATTCATAGAATTAGCCCAGCCGCCCATACTTCCTACAATAAACCAAGGTTTCACGGTAGTTTCGAAGTATTGTTTCATCGCTGTAACGGTAATATTTACCCAAGCGGACGCAGTACTGTAGCCATCAGTAATGGTATATTGAAATTTATCCGCGCCCACATAACCGGATGCAGGTGTATAAAAAATACTTTTACCCGATACCATTAAGGTGCCGTGTTCCGGTTGTGTTTTTATGGCAGGCTCCGCGAAAGAAATAGTGTTTCCTTCCGGGTCTGAATCATTAGCAAAGACATCAATAGGAGACATTTCTTCGTCTTTTATTACCACTACAATATCGTCTTTTGCCATGGGCGGATAATTGTATGTAGTCACATCAAAAGGCACGTTCTGCGTGGTGTAAAGCACTTTTGTTCCACCTTTTACAATGTAAGCCAATACGCGAGCAAAAGCGGGGTGCTTGGCAACGGTAGGATTAAGCGCTTTCAGCGTGTCATTGAGCTGTTTGTAAGAAGCCACTAAATCTTTACCGGTAAGCGTGGCAACAATGGATTTACTTATAGCAAAATCCGCTGAATTAGAGAGTATTACTTTGTACTCTACCATAGCTTTGTCATCCACAAGAGTAGGAACTGATGTGAGGCTAATAAAAGGAACCGTGGCTGTTAATTTGTCCGCAACTATTACTAACGGATTGGCTTTTACTTCGGCTTTGAAATCGGCACTTTGGATTGCCGGTTGGTCAAATACGGTGGGTTTTGCCACTTCTTGATTGGCATACGGGTCTTCGCACGCAAAAAAAGCGGTACTTACAGCCAACAGGGTAAAAATATATAAAATTGTTTTTTTCATGTTGTATTCTTTTTTAATTTGTTAAAATAAAATTTGAGTAATCATGCCGCTTTTTTGAAGCAGCATGATTAAGTCTATTTATTTTTTAATGGCATAATAACATCCATCAACATCGTTGATAATTAAAATATATGTACCTGCTGTTTCAAGTATATCTGAACCTTTGCCCACTTTAGCTAAACCTGCTTTCTGATAAATGGGATCACCTTTAATATCGGTGGGTGCACCAAATTTTAAGTCCCAATTACCTTCAGCACGGAACAAATAGTTACCTTGACCCGTAAAGGTTTTTTCTTTATACCAAACGTGATTTTTAGTTGCTTGATAAGGAATTAAAGCGTCATCACCTCCCCAAGAGTTAAATTCACCTATTATACCCATTGATGTGTATATTCTTGGATTAGTAGTATTTGGCTCAATAGTGAGCACATTCGTAATAGAATTCAATGTGATGGTATAGTAACCGTCAGTAGGAACTTGAAAATTTTTAGGTTCTTCGCCCGCGATAGATTTATTTATAGGCGCATTAATTCCGGCAGCGCCTTTATTACCCCATTGTTCTTCCCACTTTCCAATATCGCGAATCAATTTAAATTCTTTTGACGCTTCAAAATAACCGGTATAAACGTAAGTTCCTTTACCATCCGGATCGTATTTATTGCCTTCAACTACACTTAAAGGGATCAAGTTAGAGCCTAATCCTCCAACACTATTATCCCAACCATTATAACCAACTATATAATAAGGCATTATTTTTTTCGCTTGATAATACGCTACTAAATCTTGCATAAAATAAGGTTTAATACTCAATTTTATGGCATTGGAATATAATGATTTTACAGTTTTCACAGGAGTTAAAGGGGTAGGCGTGGCATCGCTAACCACTGCTCTCAACCTAACGTAAACATCTCTTGCCACGGTAGGCTTGGGCATATTTCCTTTATAAAGTTGAAGCATCGCCTTATTCATATCTTTCACATTTATAGCTACTTTTTCTCCTTTTACCGAAGATGTCAGCTCTACACTGTCTTTCATGTTTTGATTAAAAGAAGCTTGGATGTAATAAGTTACGGCGGCAGTAAAACCATAATCCGGTTGCTGCGTAGTAAGGGCGTCCATATCAAAACCATCATTGCCTTCATCAAGCATAAACGTAAAGTTATCATATTGTGTCTTATTCAACACAAAGGTAAGATCTCCTTTTTCCGCTGCCGGATTGATAGTTACCATCTCGTCTTTTTGGCAGGAATAAAACCCCATCCCTACCATTAGGCTTATCAGTAATATATTTATTTTTTTCATGATTTACAATTAAATTATTGTTTTACAACACATTAATTAATATTTGTCGTTTTGTTTTAAATTTGGATTCGCATTCAAATCATCGGCAGGCAGAGGCATTAAGTTTAGGTGCGCCGGAATAGAGGTTCCTGAGGGCACTCCCCCTTTCCAATCCCACAAATAATCACTTCCTGTAAATACTCCGAAGCGGATCAAATCCGTACGACGCCGTCCTTCGAAGAAGAATTCACGAGACCATTCATCTAATAACAAATTTAAGTTAAGTTCAGACGCCAACAATTGTTTGGCGCTAGCCCGCGTTCTTAGCGCGTTTACCGCTTTAAGCGCCGTCATGTCAGCGGCAGGCGTGGCGCCCCGCAATACAGCTTCCGCATAATTTAAGTAGGCTTCGCCGGCACGCATAAATGCTATGTCAGTGTCAGGGAACTCTTGGCTATGAGGTGCTTTCCCGTCAGCGCGAACATTGCTGTATTTTTGAACAGAAAAACCTTCTTTGAAAATCCCGGGGTCATTAATGTACAATGTTCTGTCTGTGGAACTTAGCATGGCTCTTTTATCGGCAGCAGCTATAGTTAAGTCGTTAGCTGTCGGCGCATTGTTTGCAGGAAAGAATTTTTTAACTAAAGCAGCACGAGCTCTGTTTCCACCCCAACCGCCGGAGGTTCCCCAAGCTAACATACCGGAAGTACGTGTAGAGTTAATTAGAAATATGGAGGCACCAAAACTTTTTGTTTGAACTCCATCAGCAGCTACCGGGAAAATAATTTCGTTCGGAGCGTCATTGATTGTAGAACCATCAATACTACCCGCGTTATCTGCCATGAACAAGTATTTGTATTCTGTTGCCAACTTATATTTGGAGTCAATTACTTTTTTAGCATATGTTGCGGCGTCTGCCCAACGTGCAGTTCCCGTATAAACGGCGGCATTCAGATACATGCGTGAGAGCAACAACCAATTGGCGGCTTTGTCCACTCTGTAATAAGGCGCAGCTTTTACATCATACATATCCGGCTCTATTGCTTTTAATTCACTTTCAATCCAAGTAAAAAGTTCAGCTCTTTTAATTTGTTGCGGGGCTTCTGTTTTGATTTCGGTAGCAAAAGGAACATTACCAAAGAAATCCATCAGATAGTTATAAGCTAACGCGCGAATAAAGCGTACTTCTGCGCGCTGTTTTATCGTTTTATCATCAGCAGCGCTTTGAGTTTGGTCTAAAAAGTGGTTGCTAATAGTAATAACAAAGTATAAACGCGCATACAATGCCTTAAAAGAGGGGTTGGTAGAAGTGAAGTTGTTTTTATTTAACGCCGGCACTTCAATATCACTCCACGCACAAATTGCTTCGTCAGTGGGTAGTTGGCTGCAATTCCACAAGCTGCGGGTTAAAGAAAATCTTCCTTCGTCATCTATATCAATATCGTTTTTTCCGGCAGGTCCTTGCTGTCCGGTAAGTGCCCATGAGGCATATACTTTACCAAAAACTTCATCCTGATTAAACGTTTGAACTACGGATGGGTCTATGGGTTGGATATCCAAATCTTTTACGCAAGAAGTTAAACTTAACCCAAACACCAATGACAGGATGTATAGATAAAAATTCTTATTTAATTTCATAATATACTTTTTATTTATGATTAAAAATTAAGTGTTAAACCAAGTACTGTTATTATTGGTTTTGGATAAATACTTCCATCTATACCGCCAAAAACTTCAGGGTCTAAGCCTTTGTATTTGGTAAATAAAAATGGATTTTGTACTGTGGCGGATAAACGTCCACTTTGAATGATACCAAACATTTTTTTGAAACTATATCCGGCGGTGATATTATCTACACGAATAAAAGAACCGTCTTGCACATAATAATCGGAAAGATAGGCATCCGAAGAAACACCTTTGAAGTTTGTTTCAAAAGCCGAAGTAGTTACATTCTGGAAAAATCCCAGTGGTGTCCAAATTCCGTTTGTCCCTATGTTTGCTCTTTCAGCGGCTACTGAATTATACACATAGTTGCCTATACTCGAGCGTAAAGATACCCCAAAGTCAAATGATTTATAAATTAACTTGGAAGTGAAGCCCATGGTAAAATCAGGCGAAGCGTTATGGAAGAAATATTTATCCTTATCTGTGATTTGATGATCACCGTTTCTATCCACGTATAGTCCTTCTATTGGTTTTCCGTTATTATCATACACTTGTTGATACACAAAGAATGAATTGGCAGGATAACCAACGGCGTGGGCTTGCACATTACCTTGGAAAATACCGCCTGTGGGTACATAATAATCAGCTACCTCGCCGGTTGTTAATTTTGTGATTTTATTACGATTATACGTAATGTTATATCCCAAATCCCAAGTTACATCACGTGTGGAAATAGGTTTCCAGTTTAACATTAATTCTACGCCACGGTTATTAAGTGAACCTACGTTTTGCATCACCTTATTTTTAAAGTTAGTACCTGCAGGAATAGGGGTTACGTTTAATAAATCATCCGTGATTCTGTAATAAACATCTAATGCTGCAGTGAATCTATTATTATAAAGGCTCAAATCAATACCGACATTATAAGTAGTGGTAGTTTCCCATTTTAGATTCGTATTATATGCGTCCGGACGAGCGGTAGGAAAATACTTATCACCAAATGGATAATAAGCACCGTCAATATTCAGCGTGTAAACCGGTAGATATACAAAATCCGGCAATCCGTCTTGCTGACCTGTTTTCCCGTATCCTAAACGAAGTTTAAGGTCTGACAGATTTCTACTATTAGTCAAGAATGGTTCATTGCTTATTTTCCACGCAAAGGCGAACGAAGGGAAATAAGCCCACTTATTGCCTGGTGCAAAGCGCGAAGACCCGTCGGCACGCATAGTGGCAGTGAACAGATATCTATCTAACAATGAGTAGTTTGCTCTACCAAAAAAAGATACAAGTTGATTATGAGTAGCCCAATTGATAACATCCGCTTGATATTCATGCATTTTTCCTTCCGCATTTGCTACAAGCGGTTTGCCATCCCAAGAACCCTCACGGTGAAAACGTTGCCATTCGTAACCACCCATTAAATCAAATTTTTGCGATGTAAACTCTTTTCCATATTGCAAATAGGCATTTAAAAGTCTATTCCATTTGTCTTGAATGGTGTATCCTTGATAACCTCCGTTTAGGGCTAATGAATTGGTAGCAGAATATTGTGATATCCAAGTATCTTGCCGTCCGTGAGATATGTCTGTTGCCAAATTTAAGTGAGCGCGTAATTCCGGAAGGAAATGAAATTTATAGTCAAAGTCAATATTACCTATTAAACTGTTTGCTTTTGAGCGGTCGTCTTTTTGGTTAAGGAGCGCTACCGGATTATGCGGCGCATCGCCATTTACACTTTTAAAATTGTTATTATTGTCAAAAATGTACCATTGGAAATAATCTTCAAATTGTGTCTTATATATATTTCCATCGGCATAAACCGGCTGAGTAGGATCCATTCTTACCGCGGCGCTGATAGCGTCCGTATTTCCAAAACGATTTTTCACTAACATTCCCTTAGCGTTGATGTTTATTTTCAGATGATCATCAAGTAGTGAGGGACTTAAATTAATAGCGCCTGTATAACGTTCAAAATTAGATGTTTTCAATATTCCATCTTGATTTGTATAACCAAAAGAGAGACGATAAGGCATCTTTTTGAAACCGCCCGTCAGGTTTACATTGTGATCATGTCCTAATGCTGTCTGATAAATCAAACTTTGCCAATTCGTGTTGGCTGTCCCCAATTTGGAAAGTATATCCGCTTTTCCGGCATATAATTTATTGGCATATGCGCGATACTCATCGCCATTCATCACATCTATATAATCCCCGATGGTGCTAACGTTGAAATTACCACTGTATGTTACTTTTGGTTTTGTGCCTTCTTTCCCTTTTTTAGTAGTAATGATAATAACCCCGTTTGAAGCGCGAGAGCCATAAATAGCAGTGGCTGATGCATCTTTTAGCACTGAAAAACTTTCAATATCATTCGGATTGATAGTACTCAAAAAGTTGCTCACACCCTGGATACCGTTATTATCAATTGTAAGCCCGTCAATTACAATGAGAGGATCATTGCTGGCGTTAAGAGAAGAACCTCCACGAATACGAATAGTGGATCCTGAACCGGGCGCGCCACCGCTTGGGGTAACTACCACACCGGCAATTTTTCCCGTAATCATGTCTTGTGGATTTGTGGTAAGCCCTTTGTTCATTTCTTCGGGTTTTATAGCCGTAACAGACCCTGTAGCATCATTCTTTTTTACTGTCCCATACCCGATGGCTACTACTTCACCCAGTACTTTCGCATCTTCTTGCAAAGTAATATTCAAACTCCGCTGGCTGCCCACCGCTACTTCTTGGGTTTTGTAGCCAATGTAACTGATTGCTAAGGTAGCATTGGGCGAAACGGAAAGGGTAAATTCTCCGTTAAAATTTGTTGTGAGACCATTGGTGGTACCCTTTTCCACCACGCTGGCGCCTATAACAGGCTCGCCGGTGGCATCTTTCACTGTTCCCGAAACGGAAACTTTCTGCGCATTAATATTGAAGACAAACATTAATGTCAGCATTACGGCAATTACCGACCGTAATTTAAATTTTAAACGTGCGTCGTTCATGCATTCAAGTTTTTTTGAAGTTGATAAAAAATTTATTGATTAATTATTCTTTTTATTTCGAGTTTCGAGTTCCGTGTTCCGAGTTTATTCGTTGTAAAATAAAACCTAAACGTCAAACATTGAACATTGAACTTCAAGCGTTTCATTCTAAATAACGAAACAAAAGTATAGTATTAACCACAGTGTTTTAACTGAATTAACTTTTAATTCTCAAAATTTGAAACGCAAACGTTTGCGTTGCTTTCAAAAATCATATTATTTGAATAAAACAAACGGAATATCAGATTTTTATATTTTTGTGTGCCAAATTATATATACCTTTATACACTCTTGAACCAGAAGTTTCAGAAAAACACTTTTTTTGCCGCCATGAATAAACCGCAAGCCACTATTATTGACATTGCCAAGGCGCTGAACATATCGCCTTCTACCGTGTCGCGCGCCTTAAAAAACCATCCTGACATAAGCAAAGCCACCATTGAGAAAGTACAACAATGCGCTAAAGAGTTAAAATATAAGCCCAATGATTTAGCGCTAAATCTACGAACCAAAAAGAATAACACCATAGCTATCATTATTCCGGAATTAGTACATTTCTTTTTTGATTCTATACTTTCCGGCGTAGAAGAAGTGGCTTCGCAAGAAAATTTTAACGTGCTGGTTTACCAAAGCAATGAGAAATATGAAAAGGAATTAAAAATTACGGAAAATATTATCAATGCCCGTGTGGCAGGTGTCTTAGCCTCACTTTCTAAGGAATCTTCCACCTACGACCACTTCCAAGCCGTCGTGGACAATGATATTCATTTGGTGTTTTATGACCGTATCTGCATTGATATACGTACTGACCGCGTGGTAGTAGATGATTACGCCGGCGCACTGCAAGCGGTGGAATATCTTATAAACACCGGATGTCGGCGAATCGCTTTTTACAGTTCACCCGCGCACTTGGAAATTTCCAAAAATCGAAGAAACGGGTATTTAGACGCGCTACGCAAACACAATCTACCGGTAGATGAATCGCTTATTTTGGAGTGCGATACGCGAGATAAAGCTTTAGAACTCACACCACAGGTTTTAAACTCTGAAAATCCCCCCGACGCTTTCTTTGCCACCAACGACCATACCGCCACGGGAATTTTACACGCCGTAAAAAAAATCGGATTAAAAGTTCCCGATGATATTTCCATATGCGGATTTTCCGGCGGCGACCTTGCCCTCGCCTGCGATCCCATGCTCACTACCGTAGAACAACATGGGTATGAATTAGGAAGAATTGCCGCCCGCTTACTGATTGACAAAATAAAGGGAATCACGCACGGACAGTTCACAAATAGAATAGTAAAAACAAAATTGATGATAAGAGGAACGACGAGGATAGCCCCCCTAACTGCCCCCTAACCCCCTGAAGGGGGAATACTAATACGCGCTGTTAAGAGACTCTCAAAACATAACAGCATTTGAATTATTAAAAATGGAAACAAACAATATGAATCAGAATAATTTAAATCAAGGCACTATAACTCCCCCTTCAGGGGGTTGGGGGGCAGCCAAACCTCGTTTTCCTTTCTTCAACATTCTAAGCATGAGTATGGGATTTATGGGTATCCAATTCGCCTTCGCACTGCAAAACGGGAATGCCAGCCGCATACTGCGCGGATTTGGGGCGGATATGGAACAACTATCGTGGTTTTGGGTAGCCGCGCCCCTTACGGGAATGATCATTCAGCCTATTATCGGACATTATTCCGATCAAACCTGGACAAGATTGGGGCGTAGACGTCCGTTTTTCCTCGTTGGCGCGTTACTGGCGGCAACAGCGCTAATTTTAATGCCGAATGCGGGAAGCTTTGCCGGCTATCTGCCCCCACTGTTGTTTGGCGGCGCTTTCCTGATGATTATGGATGCTTCCATTAATGTGGCGATGGAACCTTTCCGCGCGTTAGTGGCGGATATGCTGCCCAAAGAGCAAACCACGCTCGGTTTTTCCATCCAGTCTTTTTTGATTGGCATTGGCGCGGTAATCGGTTCGTGGCTGCCCTATATTTTTGCGGAATGGCTCGGTTTTGAAAAAGTAGCGCCGGCAGGTCAAGTGGCGCCCAATGTTACGTACGCTTTCTACACGGGCGCCGCTGTGCTTATTATTACCATACTGTGGACAGTAATTACCACAAAAGAATACTCGCCCCAACAGTTAGGCGCATTTTCAAACGACCAATCCCGGCATAACACACCCACTTTTTCCGACATATTCAAAGACATGGGGCACATGCCTAAAACAATGAAACAACTGGCTGTGGTGCAATTTTTTACCTGGATAGCGCTTTTTGGAATGTGGGTGTTTACCACCGATGCAGTCGCACAGCACGTTTACAAACTGCCTGTTTCGGATGTGAGTTCTTCTACGTATCAGGAAGCCGGGAATTGGGTAGGAATTATTTTTGGCATTTACAATGCCGTGGCGATGATTTATGCCCTATTATTACCAACCGTCGCGAAACGCATTGGAAGAAAAATGACACACACCCTTTCTTTAATTTGTGGGGGAATAGGACTTATTTCCATTTATTTTATCAGCAATCCAATATTTTTAATTTTATCCATGACCGGCGTGGGTATAGCTTGGGGAAGTATTTTGGCAATGCCTTATGCCATATTGGCGCCTTCGCTTCCACCAAAAAAAGTGGGTGTTTATATGGGGATTTTTAATATTTTCATTACCTTTCCCCAAATTATCAACGGACTGTTTGGCGGAACGATTGTAAAACGCGTTTATAATTCCGAAGCCATTTACGCGCTGATGATGTCGGGAGTTTTTTTAATTATCGCAGCCATTGCTGTTTTTTGGGTAAAAGATAGTGGCGAAGAATGAGGGTTTCGCTTTGTGGGGGCGGGGAACTCAACGAGTGGTCTGGAAGACCCTCGTTGTAGTTTGAAAGGAAAACGATGAAACTAACTTACGAAAAAATGATATGGACGAACGTTACAAACAACCTTTATTGGCATATAACGCTGTTTACCACATTTACAATTGCGGCATTAACGGCAGTGATATTTTCCACTCAGAGGAGGATTACAATCGTTTCTTACAGAAAGTGAACAAATATATTTTGCCCATAGCCGATATGTACGCTTGGTGCCTACTCAGCAATCATTTTCACTTTCTGCTGAAAATAAAGAAAGAAGACACTATTATTTCAATGAAAGAAGCGGGTATTTTCGATTACAAAAAGAAAAACAAAGACATGGAAGACAAACCGTTAGACATTACAAATCAGTTTTCGCACCTGTTTAATTCTCACGCTCAATACTATAACAATAAATACAAGCGGCACGGTTCTTTATTGGAACACACATTTAAACGGACAAAAATAGAAAACCGTGAAGATTTTAAGCGATGTTTGATATATATTCACCAAAATTCGCTGAAACACAAACTTGCAAATGATATCAGAGATTATCCGTACACTTCGTTCGGACAATATTTTTCCGAAACGAGTAGCAATATAAAGAAAAAAACCGCGCTAAAATTGTTCGACGGACTGGCTGATTTTGAAAAGTCGCACGAAAGTTTGGTGGTTTTAGCGTAAATTTGCAGTAACCACACCCACGCAACTACTTCGAGGGTCTTACCGACCACTCGAAGAGTTGCTAACAAATTATAAACACACAATCCATGAAAAAACGCCTTTTTATATCACTAACAATCCTCTTCGCCTTCCACCTAAGCGCAAATTGTCAAATAAATCCCACCGCCAAAGTTCCCCCTCGCCTTTGGGAGAGGGGGTTAGGGGGTGAGGTCAAAATTGAACCCACTTTTTGGTGGACTGATATGCACAATCCCACGCTGCAAATAATGTTTTACGGCAAGGACATTTCCACATGGGATGTGGCAATCCATTATCCGGGCGTAAATATCATTGAAAAAAAACAGACGGATAATCCGAATTATATTTTCCTATATCTCAATATTAATAAAGACGCGAAACCAGGATTTTTCAATATCGAACTAAAAAAAGGCAAGAAAAAACAAATCCTGAGATACGAACTCAAATCTCGCAAACCCCATTCCGCCAATCGGGAAAGTTTTACAGAAAAGGACAATGTGTACCTGATTATGCCTGACCGCTTCGCCAACGGCAATCCGCAAAACGACAGCGTGAAAGGATATTTCCAAGGCGTAAACCGTTCGGATTTGGCGCTTCGGCAAGGTGGCGATATAGAAGGAATGATACAAAAAATGCCGTATCTGGCAGATTTGGACATTACCGCGCTGTGGACTACCCCGCTTTTTGACGACAACGACACACAATATTCCTACCACCAATACGCCGCTACCGATTACTATAAAATAGATCCGCGCTTCGGCACAAACGATGATTACCTGCGGCTTTCGCAAGCGGCTGCCAACTACGGCATAAAGCTGATTATTGACGTGGTGCCGAACCATTGCGGCGGCGGTCATTGGTGGATGAAAGACATTCCCGCCAAGGATTGGTTTAATACGTGGAAAACTTACACTTCGTCCAACTACCGGATGACCGCCTGGACCGACCCACATGCCGCCCAAAGCGACCTTTACCGCCTTACGCACGGCTGGTTCGCGCCCAATATGCCCGATTTAAATCTGAGCAACCCGCTCTTATTCGATTATCTGAAACAAGCCTATATTTTTTGGATTGAACGCGCTGAAATTGCCGGCATGCGCGTGGATACCTATCCTTATAACGACATTCACGTGGCGGCAAAGTTCGTACAATCTATCCGCGATGAATACCCAAAAATGAACGTAGTAGGCGAATGCTGGGTAAAATCGCCTGCGGAAATAGCGTATTATCAAAGTGGTAATAATAACAAAGACCGCTTCGACAGCCGCTTGCAGAGCGTAATGGATTTTGTGCTGAAAGACAAATTGGCAGAAGCTTTCAATGAAACGGAAAGTTGGGACACGGGTGTCAGTAAATTTTACAGCCATTTCGCGCAAGATTTTGTTTATCCGAATGCCAATATGATTATGAATTTTGTGGATAATCACGACATTGACCGCTATTCCACCGCCGTAAAAGGCGATGTGAAAAAGTACAAAATGGGACTGGCAATGTTGATTGCAAGTAGAGGTTACCCGCAAATTTATTACGGCACGGAAATCATGCTGGACGGCATTCCGGGCGATTATCAGGGACACCGTTTCACGTTCCCCGGCGGTTGGAAAGAAGACAAACGAAACGCTTTCACGCCCGAAGGACGCACCGCCAAGGAAAACGAAGTCTTCAATTACCTGAAATCGCTGCTAAATTATCGCAAAAACAACGCCGTACTTCAATCCGGGAAAATGACACAATTTATTCCCGAAAATGGCGTGTACGTTTTTTTTCGGTATAAGGATGAAAAAACCGTAATGGTTATTTGCAATAATAACGAGAAAGAAACCGTTTTAAATACCGAACGATTTTCGGAATGTATTAAAAAATTCAGTTTTGGAATGGATATAACTTGCGGAAAAAGTTATGATATTCAACAAAAAATTAAAGTAGCAGGCAAAACCGTACTGCTATTGGAACTTGCTAAGTAATCGCACATTCCCCTGATTGGGACAGACGATTTTCTAAATAGCCTATAATAAAAAAACCTTTAACCACACATAACAATTATGAACAGCGAAAAAAACACGCGTCCTTCATTAGAAACCACTACCCCATTTGGCGGGTTTGGCGCTCGGTTTCTTCACAACCTTTCATCAAAATTTTCAGCGGAAAAAATACGCCGCACAGTGAGGAGGTTTCCATTAACGATAGCGGGTATTTTGACACTCGCGGGTTTCCTCTTGGTGCAAATCCATAGTCGAAAATCAGATTATGTGGACGAGCGCGTGTGGTATTTTCTGCCATTAGCCATACTTCTTTCTATGGCATTTTACCTTGCCGCGGAAACCCGTTTATGTCGATGGTTCAGAAATTTATTAAATGCTTTGTTGATTGGTTGTTGGGCATGGTTCTCATTTACACTTTCTAAACCCATCGCCGAAGCCGAGATTATCCGTTTGGCGTTGTTGGCAGTCAGTTTTGGGCTGACGGTGCTTTTCGCGGCGCACGTTACGGATAAGCGACCGATGAAATTTTGGGACGATACTCGTGAAACTTTTTTCCAACTTGTAATGGCATACTTTTTTGCCGGCGTGCTGATGGCGGGATTAAGTCTCGCGCTTTTGTCGCTCGACAAGCTTTTTGGTGTAAATATTCCGGACAGATATTACGGATATTTGGCTACGCTGTGCTTTGTGGCATTCGCGCCCCTTTATTTTCTTCCTTCCGTTCCTAAAAGAAAAGTAGAGGGCGAAGATATAATCGTTGAAACAACGGTATTTGTCAGGATATTTGGTTTATATATTCTGTTGCCTATTTTAGGCATTTACACACTTATTTTATACGGATATTTGGGTAAAATCATAGTTACATGGCAACTGCCAAACGGCTGGGTATCCTGGTTGGTATCAGTGCTGGGCGTTGCAGGATATTTGACAATGTTTATAATTAGCCCCATCCTGCACCCCAACCCCTTGAATGGGGAACAAGATGCGCCCTTATCAGAAACTGGGCAGTTGGATAGCCACACCAAAACGCCCCCCTTGGGGGGTTGGGGGGCAAGGTTAGGGGGCAGGGGTTGGTTTTTCCGTTTTTTCCCCATCATTCTCTTACCCTTGCTTGCGCTGATGTTTGCAGGCATCATGCGCCGTTTCTCTGATTATGGAATCACTATTAATCGACTGCTGGTCTTGCTATTAAACGGTTGGATGTTCGGCGTTAGTATTTATTTGATTATTTCAAAAACAAAACCGCTGAAATGGGTATTTGTCTCATTTGCCGCGATAGCTCTATTATCCGCGGTAGGACCTTGGAACGTGATGAGCGTTACAAAGCGTTCATTAACCAACGAACTAACTCAATTGCTTACGGAAACAAAATGGAGTTCAATACAAAAAAAAGAGGACATAAAAAATCAAATTGTTCCCTTGGACAGCGCCAAACAAGAACGCCTGTATGACATCATCAATTATCTATCAAGAAACTACAGCAAAGAATCCATCCGTCCTTTTTATACCGACAAGTTAGGCGATAAAGCTACTCAAACCGACTTTATTAACGCGTTGGGTGTAAACAAGGAATGGAAAGAAGATAAGTATTTTTCCATTTATAATAATGAGCAAAATTATGAGATGGATATTAACGGCTATACTACTTTTTTATCACTATCCAAACCTTATCAAAACAATGAATTTGAAATTGAGAAGAAGTTTATCGTTAAAATAGAAGGCACACACTTAAAAATTACCGATAAACAAACCAATTCCATGCTGATTATTCCGTTAGACAGTATTATAAAAAGCGCTATAAATCAATCCAACCAAATTAGTACCAAAGAAGCATCCATTATAGGCAATAACTATAAATTGATTATTAATAACCTGGATGGGGAAAGAGAAATAGACAATAAAATAAAGATCTATAGTTTCAATGGCATATTGTTATTGAAATAATCTGGGTGCGAGGGTTTCCCAACCCTCGTACAACAAAATAAACGGTTAGGAAACCGTTTATCCCAAATTAGTATACGAAACAAAAATTCACAGAATATGAAAACAAAATTCGTTATTTTTTGGTTGGCATCCTTCTCTCTTTTTGCTTGCCAAAAACCGGCGCTCAACCTTCCTGCCGATACCGAAAACAACCTTAATCTCAATACGCTGCTCACACTAAAAATCGGTACGGATACCATTTTTACACAAGATTACATTCTTGATACACAACAAATTGACAGCGTGAATTGTGATGACGCGACAATAGCTCTTTCAGCGGATAAAAAAACATTCGTCATTGAAGTTTCGCCGCAAACGCCCGTGTTTTTCAATGTCAATATTTGGGTAAAAGGCGTTCCTTATGCCCTTCCGTGCCGTAAAACCGATAAAATCGACTACAAGTTCACATTCAACCCGCAGGGGAAAACTTACAAACGCGTACAAATAGCCGGACAAATGAACGACTGGGCGCCCAATCTTACACCCGATTTGAAACGCGACGCGCGAGGACTTTACGAAGTTACGCTGAATGTAAGCCCCGGCTCATACCTTTACCAAATGGCGCTCGACGGCGACCAAAACCACGACCCGAATAACCCGAACAAAGTGGATAACGGCTACGGAAAGTTTAATTCCATTCTGCAAGTGGCCGGAAATACCGAGAAATATCCCGTATTGATAACCGATAAAATTGAAAGCGGAAAATTTACCGCGATAGCTGAAAAAAAACCGACGAAAGTGTTTGTATATTGGCAAAACTACTTGCTGCCCGAAAAATTCGCGAAAATGGAAAACGGAAAAATCACCGTTCACATTCCGCAGGAAGCCGCTTCGCTCGACCGCTCGTACATTCGTGTGTGGGCGTGCAATGATTTTGGGGTGAGTAACGATATTCTCGTGCCACTGAACAAAGGAAAAGTACTCACTTCCGCTTCCGAAATCAAGCGACAAGACCGCCACGCGCAAATGATGTATTTTATGCTCGTGGACCGGTTCAAAAACGGCGATACCGCTAACGACCGCCCGATGAACCGCCCCGATGTACACCCGAAAGTGGACTTTTTTGGCGGCGATTTAGCCGGTTTACTGCAAGTTATTGATAACGATTATTTTAAAAAATTAGGTGTAAATACGCTGTGGATTTCGCCGCTCAATCAAAATCCCGACGAACCCTACGGATATTATGCGCCGATGAAAACCAAATTCGCCGGGTATCACGGCTATTGGCCCGTTTCAAGCAGTAAGGTGGACAACCGTTTCGGTACCAATCAATTGCTGAAAGAGTTGGTGAAAAACGCCCATGCCAAAGATATGAACATTTTGCTGGATTACGTGGCGCACCACGTGCACGAGCTGCACCCGCTTTATAAACAACACCCGGAATATTTCACGTCGCTTTACCTGCCGGACGGAACGCTAAACACCGAACGGTGGAACGATTACCGCCTCACCACGTGGTTTGACACGTTTATGCCTACGTTTGACATGTTTAACCCCACGGTGGTGGAAATGATGTCGGACAGCGCCATGTATTGGGTCAAAGAGTTTGATTTGGACGGTTTCCGCCACGATGCCTGCAAACACGTGAAAGAAGATTTTTGGCGGGCGTTGACCTACAAAATCAAGGAAAACAACAAAGGAAAAAATCTCTACCAAATCGGAGAAACATACGGCAGTCCCGAACTTATCAGCAGTTACCTGAACACCGGAATGCTCGACGGACAATTTGATTTCAACGTGTTTGAAGATGCCAATACGACTTTCGCGGGTGTGGGCGCGCCGGATTTGCAGCGGGTAAACAATGTGCTTCAAAGCTCGTTCCGCACGTATGGAAGCCATAATTTGATGGGTTATATTTCCGGCAACCACGACAAACCACGCTTTATGGCGCTGGCGTCGGGCGATTTGAAGTTTGGCGAAGACAGCAAAGCCGCCGGCTGGCAACGCGAAATAGCTATCACTGACAGCGCCGCATACGACAAAATGGCGCTGATGCAAACCTTTATCCTGACCATTCCGGGCGTTCCCGTAATTTTCTACGGCGACGAAATCGGACTCACCGGCGCCAACGACCCTGACTGCCGTCGCATGATGAAGTTTGACGGATGGAACCCTCGTGAAAAGAAATTGTTTGAAACGGTCGCCAAACTGGGCAACTTGCGCAAGAACAATCCCGTACTTATTTACGGCGATTTTATCAACCTGCAATCCACCGCCGATACATGGGTGTACGCGCGTAAATATTTTGATAAAGAAGCTATCATATTGATAAACAACACCAATAAGCCGAAAGATTTTGAAGTGCAAATTCCCCCGTTGCTGAAAAAAGCACTGAAAGCCACATTTGGAAATAAATTTTCATTGGAAAAAGGGAAATTAAAAGTAACTTTGCCGGCGTATGGCTCGGAGGTATTGATATAAAATGTCGTATAAGATTTATAAGTTAATGATAAAAATTAGTGTCAGGTTTAAAATAGAATTTAGCTGACAAACCGCCTTAAAGCGTTTTAGTAGGCAGCGTGCCAACTACCCGATGTGTATTTTGTTGCCTTAATAATAGAAGTTGAATTAAGAAACAGAATAAGCAAAAATCATTATTATCAACAAAATATGTTTTCAACTCCTGTAAATATACCGCCTTCGGAAGTAAAAATCAGTTATCATCATCCATTGATGACGCTCGGTTCTTGCTTTGCCGAAAATATCGGAAAAAGACTGAGCGATGCTTTTTTTAGGGTAAAGATTAATCCGTTTGGCGTGCTGTATAACCCTGTTTCAGTGGCGCAATCCATTAAAAGGTTGGTTTCTAACGATGAATTTACGAGCAATGATGTGTTTGAAAATCAATCACTTTGGCATAGTTTCTCTTACAGCAGTTTGTTTTCGGGCGTTACGGCAGAGGAGTGTGTGAAAAACATCAATGAAAGGTTGCTGCATGCACGGGAATTTATTCAAAGGGCTGATTTTTTGTTAATTACGCTCGGTACTGCTTGGGTGTATGAGGATGTGCAAAGTGGTAAAGTGGTAGCAAACTGCCACAAACTGCCTGCCAATCACTTTACGCGTAGAAGATTAACAGTAGAAGAAATTGTGGTGGAACTTTCAGCTGTTTTATTGGAGTTAAAAGCGAAAAATGAATCTTTGAACGTTATTTTTACCGTCAGTCCGGTACGTCATTGGAAAGACGGGGCGCACGCAAATAATGTAAGCAAAGCTACATTGCATCTTGCGGTAGAACAATTGAAAGAAAAATTACCGTTTACGCACTACTTCCCGGCGTATGAAATTCAGATGGATGAGCTGCGCGACTATCGATTTTACGCTTCGGATATGCTGCATCCTTCTCAAACGGCGGTGGATTATATTTGGAAACGGTTCGCGGAAACGTATTTTGATAAAGAAACAGAAGAGTTAAAGAAACAATTGGAACAACTGCGCGCAGACTTAAATCACCGCCCCCTTCATCCTCAATCCAATGAATATCAATCTTTTTTGAAGAATATAGATAAAAGAAAAACGGATATTAAAAATAAATATCCGTTTATAGATTTTTAGTGGTTTAATACTGCTCGTTCTCGTTAGGGAAACTTCCCGTTTTCACATCCGAATTGTAGCTCTCAATGGCGGTGTGCATTATCTCGCCTAAATCGGCATAACGGCGCAAGAAGCGAGGCGAAAAACCTTTGGTCAGTCCGAGCATATCGTGCAATACCAATACTTGCCCGTCCACACCGTTTCCGGCGCCTATCCCTATCACCGGAATGGTAAGTTCCGAGGATGTTTTAGCGGCTAACTTCGCCGGAATTTTTTCCAATACCAATGCGAAACAACCGGCTTCTTCCAATAAATGGGCATCGCGGATTAACTTTTCGGCTTCTTTGTCTTCCTGCGCACGCACGGCGTAAGAACCGTATTTATTGATGGACTGAGGCATTAATCCTAAATGTCCCATAATGGGAATTCCCGCGCTTAAAATGCGTTTTACGGATTCTATGATTTCCTCGCCGCCTTCCATTTTTATACAGTCGGCCGCAGTTTCTTTCATAATGCGGATAGCTGATGCCAACGCTATTTCAGAGTTTCCCTGATAAGAGCCGAAAGGCATATCCACCACTACCAGCGCTCTTTTAGCGCCCTTTACCACCGATTTTGCCATAAAAATCATCTGGTCGAGGGTAATGGGCAGGGTGGTAATATTACCGCACATCACATTAGAGGCGGAATCGCCTACTAAAATAACATCTGTTCCCGCCTGATCCACAATGCTTGCCATGGTGTAATCATACGCGGTAAGCATGCTTATTTTTTCCGACCGCTTTTTCATTTCTATCAAGCGGTGTGTAGTTACTTTTCGGGTATCTTCGCTGTGTACTGACATTGTTATATTTTTTTAAGCAGCCCCTAAATCCCTGCCTGCCGACGAGGCAAGTCCTGAAAGGGGACTTTCACTTTTTTAGAAAGAGTGTTATCGTTTAGCGCTAACCGTTTTTAGAAAATATTCCCCTTTTAGGCAGGTATGTTAAGTTTTGCTCGAAATACGCTGAAAGCGTATCAGCTATTAGCATAGGGCAACGCCCAATGTAAAAAGGCGTACTCTCCAAGTGCAAGCCCTGAAAGGGCGAAAGCTGGTATTGTTACGCCCTTTCAGGGCTTGGGGATTACTCTCTCTTCTCAACGTAGGGCGTTGCCTTACGCTATTGGCTTTTGCCTCGTTGGGGCATCACCGAATAACTTAACAGCCCTGCCCTTTTAGGGGGTTAGGGGCAGTTTATTTATCCAAAAAACCAGCGATGAAGCTCACCGTAATGTTTTTGGTAAAGTTTAAAGGCGTCTTCCAAAATTTGAATAGCCACTTGCTTATCAAAGAATTTTTCCACCACTACCGTTTTGTTTTCCAATTTGGTGTAATCTTCAAAAAAGCTCATGGTTTCGGTAATCAAGTGGGGTGGAAGCTCGGAAATATCGTCGTAATGGTTTACGCTGGGGTCACCGGCGGCTACCGCGATTATTTTATCGTCCGCTTCGCCGTTATCAAGCATTCGCATTACACCGATAATTTTGGCCGGAACGATGCACAGCGGCACTACTTCTATTTGAGATAGGATAAGAATATCCAGCGGGTCTTTGTCTTCGCCGTATGTTTGAGGGATAAAACCGTAATTTGCAGGGTAGTACACTGATGAATACAACACGCGGTCTAATTTTAGCAAACCGCTTTCTTTATCTAACTCGTATTTACCCCGCACGCCTTTGGGTATTTCAATAACACCGTTTACAATGTCCGGAAGCTTATCGCCCGGACTTACGTGATGCCAAGGGTTAAAAGTATTTCTCATAATTTTTCGTTTTGTTTCGAACTGCAAAGTTATAAATTATTTGTCGGATAAGTCTTTGATTAAGCCGAAAAAACGATAGTTTTATAATAATTCAAGATTTTACGAATCATAAACCATTCACTTTTTATCATTTACTGCTCATCGTTAATTAATATTATATCACTTAATTCCTTAATAGTTTCATATCAAGCCAATTGTCATCAATCCCCCTAACCCTCTTTCAAAGGGGTAATTTGAACCGTACAATTTATCATCCTTAGGCTCTTACGTTGCAATTGGTAGTTCCCCCTTTGAAAAGGGGGTTAGGGCAGGGCTGTTAAGTTCTGACTCAGGCTGCAAGCCTGACATCCCACAGCGTAGGGCAACGCCCTGCGAATCGGGCGGCATACCATCCTAAGCGCTGAAAGCGCGTAAGAATACCTGCTTTCGCTCTTTCAGAGCTTCTCATTTGGAGTCTGCATCCCCTACATAGGGCGTTGCCCTATGCTAATAGCCGATACGCTTTCAGCGTATTTCGGGAGAACTTAACAGCCTTGGGGGTTAGGGGGATTGAATTAAATAATCGACACATAGCCATATATGCATTTAGGTAATATAATGTCTAATCATCACACTTTCATTAAATCTTCCATAACCTGATTGGACAGCAAGATGCCTTGCCGGGTAAGTGTAAAAAAATTGTTTGTTAGTTTCAATAAGTTGTTTTTCAGATACTTCTGGGCGCTTTTTATTAGGTAGTTGAATGTTTTTTCACCAAAAGCATGTTGAATATATTCCAAATCAATTCCTTCGCGAGTGCGTAGGCGAACCATCACATAATCGTTGTATTGGTCGTTTTCGGTGAGTTCTTCTCGTTCAAAATAGGGTTTTTCTTCTTCAACGTTTTTACAATACGTTATTATTGAGGGAATGTTCCACTGCCGTGATGCGCCGTCGTATGAATGTGCCGAAGGTCCAATACCGAGATAGGGTGTTTGTGTCCAGTAAGCCGAGTTGTGGCGCGAGCGGAAGCCGTTTTTTGCAAAATTGGATATTTCATATTGTTCAAAACCGTTTTCAGCGCACTTTTCTACTAAGTGTTCATACATGGCTATCATCAGTTCATCATCCGCCACCGTAACTTTGCCTTGTTGGCGTTGTTCCCAAAGTACGGTGTTTTTTTCGTAGGTAAGTCCGTAAGCGGAAATATGCTGTACATTCAATGTAAAGGCTTTCTCTAACTGAATTTTCCATGATTCCATTGTTTGTAAAGGCAGGCCGTATATTAAATCGATGCTGATGTTGTCAAATCCTGCTTGTTGCGCGTTTTTTACTGCGTGCAAAGCCGTTTGGGAAGTGTGTCGGCGGTTTATGAACGCGAGTTGCTCATCGTCAAAACTTTGAATACCCATGCTCAACCGATTGATACCGATTTCTCTGAGAGATTTCAGGTATTCCAACGATAAATCGTCCGGGTTGGCTTCGAGTGTGATTTCAGCCGCAGGAAGTAAATTGAATTGTCTGCTTATAATTTCCAACAACAATTGGATGTCATCAATGGATAGGGTAGAGGGTGTACCGCCGCCAAAGTAAACGGTGGCTATGTTTTTGTCTGTGAGGTAGTTTTCACGCCGTTCCATTTCCAAAAGCATGGCACGCAGCACGCGTGTTTTTTGATTGAAATCGGTTTTTGAAAAAAAATCACAATAGGTGCATTTGGTTTTGCAGAAAGGAATATGAAAGTAAATACCGGACATTTTTTTAGTTTGCAGTTTACAGTTCGAAGTTTGCAGTTCGAAGTTCAAAGTTTGCGGTTCGAAGTTTGCAGTT
>MTLC01001389.1_pt1 | contig 36526 bp, 37 predicted proteins | sample 1982451 | NCBI WGS metagenome assembly MTLC01 (sample SAMN05710165, study PRJNA340218) | biofilm metagenome | isolation source: sample SPH anode biofilm adapted to +100 mV | place: USA | collected 2012-02-03 | reverse complement strand
GAACAGGAGAAGATAGGTAGATCAAGGGAACGGGAGATGAACGGGACGAGTAAAAGTTATAAGAGAGACATAAGTAAACATAAGAGAACATAAGAGAGTCATAAGAGAGATATAAGAGGGATATAAGAGGGGAGCTTTAGAGATGCTGATTATTAGAGAATTGGAACATGAGTAATTATGGCTCCCGGGAGAGATTCAAATTTCAAAGATTGGCAACTAGCTATTAGCTGCTGGCTACGTGCTACGTGCATGTAGATCATTTAAACTACGAAAGCCACGAAAGGCACGAAATGGTTTTTGTAGATACCAAGAATATTTGACGGAATCCTCACACACACTCATTAATGTCCCCAGACTGCCTAAGAGTCTTATGCTTCCAAGAGTCGCGAGAACTCTCAAGAATCCAAAGAAATCTACTTTTAATAACTCTCTATTTAAAATTTGTTACATTTACCATCTATTTGGTATTCTTCTTTAATAAAAAACCAATATAATCATGAGACAACAAATTCTAGCTTTTATTTTCTCAATTTTTGTGATTAATTGTTTCGGGCAAATTGTTACAACGAGTTTTACTGAATTTGATGAATGTAAAACAGAAATGTTCTTCGTTCAGGTAGAAAAAAAACCGATCTTTTCCAGTGATACAACAGCTTTATCTAGCTATTTTAACCAGGTAGTAACTAGATCGGAGAATTTGAAAAACTTTTCAGGTAAGATTTTTTTAGGAATAGTTATTTTCGAGGATGGAAGACCCTGCTGTAAAAGTTTTTCGGACTTATCCGGGTCAAAAATAGACCCAATAATTTTCAAGGATGCTGTAAATAAGATGCCATATTGGATGCCAGCAAAACAACAGAACATCCCAATTACCTTCGTGTTAAATATTATTCTTCAATTTAAAGAGGGACATGTTGTAAATCTTTAGTTTGGGAAAGATATTGGTATGCTTAAGGTATTTATGATAAGGCTATTTTGTGGTTAGCCTAAGAAGTTGGTTTTATGTCTTAGTTTTTTGGCTGTTTTCAGGTAAAATTCTGCCTGGTTTATAGCAGTTTTGAGTTTATCTTTTGCCAATTATAAATAATTAATAACCAATGGTTGACGATTTAAAGAATGTAACATCCGATTTGATAAAGAATTATGTTGATTACTTAGAGAAAAACGGTGATCCATATGAAGCGTATAAATACGTGGCGATTGATACTTTTCAACAAAATTGGGATTTAGATGCAATTGATTTCTATCAGATGTTTAGAAATTCTTTCAGTAAAGCCGCTAATTTGGTTTATCAAAATTCGATGGGCTTTATAAATCTCTTAGCTCAATCTTTTCCTAATGAAGTAAGGAATATGTTTCGTGATCTGTATGATGAATCACTTGATATATCACAACGTATTAATTCTTTTCAAGCAGTATCTGATAAAATGTTGCCTAATCTTAAGGTAGCTTTAAATCGTTCAAATCTTAACGCCCAACAGGACGAAAGGACAATTTCTGTCTATCTTGCATTTCGCTTTCCTGAGAAATATATCTTGTATAAAGCCGACTATTACATCTACCTCTGTGAAAATCTGAATATTAAGCAAAACAAGCCTGGTGAACGATTTTTGCATTTTCAGGAGTTGGCTAATCAAATGATTCAGGAGGGTCTTTTAAATGATGTGACTTTTATCAATTCTTATCGCAAGTTTTATAAACAACCAGATTGGGATGATCGATACTTGATGATTCAAAATGTTCTTTTTGTAACTTTTAAAAATAATAATCAGATGAAAAGCTTTGACGATTTTGTCCAACAGTTTGGTGAATATATAAATGAAAAGTCAACCAAGTATAAGCTTGGCCGAAATGAAGAGAATTGGGTCTGGATTCTAGATAAGGATGAATTAATTAATAATAAATATGTTCATTACGAGTTGTATTTTTTTAAGAATAAAATCTCAATTGACCTTCACTTTGAATTTAACAAGGAAATTGCTTCCGAATTTAATAGTCTGTTCAAAAAGCTTCCGGAGAATCTTGAATGGATGAAATGGCAACAAGGTGTTCCTAGTATTACTCATAAGACGAAAGTTGATATTAATGATGAAAAACGCTGTGAGAGAACGCTTGATGCTCTTGATCATCTATTTAATTTCACATATCCCATACTTATACATAAAGTAAAATCTTTGAAGGATTATTTGTGTTGTAAACCTGCAAAATTTCCTTTGAACCAAATTTTGTTTGGTGCTCCAGGAACGGGGAAGACATACAACACGAAAAGAATTGCCGTTGAAATTATTAACGGTTTCAAATTTAGAGGACGTCCAGAAATTATTAAGGAGTTTGATGAGCTCTTAAATGCCGGTCAAATTGTATTTACCACCTTTCATCAGAGTTTAAGCTATGAAGACTTTATTGAAGGAATTAAGCCCGAAATAGTGGATGGGAATGTAACTTATGAAGTAAAAGATGGCATATTCAAACGGTTGTGTCAAAATGCTAATCTGGAGAATACGGTGGATTTTGAAAATGCCTATAAGAAGCTTCAACAAAAACTGAGTGAGAATGATTTTTTGGAACTTCAAACTCCAACCAATAAAAGCTTTGCGATTTCTCTAAACCGGAATGGAAATTTATCGCTTATGACGGGTACTAAAAGGGAGAAGCAAGGAGTTTTAACAAAGGATAAGATTTTCAAGCTACTTAATAATGAAAAGATTTATGATGGTTGGGATGGCTATTTTAATGGAGTTATTAATTACCTGAATTCAGAATTTGGCTTTAAATCAAAATTTGGCTTTAAATCAGTTGAATCTAAAAATATAAAAAGTTATGTTCTTATCATTGATGAGATAAACAGAGGCAATGTCTCATCAATCTTTGGTGAGTTGATTACCCTCCTTGAAGAGGATAAACGGAAAGGGAATGTAGAGCAGATTGAGGTAACATTGCCCTATTCTGGTGAAACGTTTTCAGTTCCTAACAATGTGTATATTATAGGAACCATGAACACGGCTGACCGAAGTGTGGAAGCGCTGGATACTGCTTTAAGAAGACGATTCTCATTCGTTGAGATGCAGCCTGATCCGCGGATTCTAGAAGGTATAAAACTTAACGATGTTGAATTGAAAAAATTACTGGAGGCAATCAATCAACGAATTGAGGTATTGATTGATAAAGATCACCAGATTGGGCATTCCTATTTTGTTGGATTGGAGAATTTAGATGATTTGAAACAGACCTTTAAGGATAAAATTATACCTCTCTTGGAAGAGTATTTTTATGGTAATTATGGTAAGATTGGCTTAGTATTAGGAGAAAAGTTTATCACTCAATTACACTCTGAGGTTAGCTTCCCATGTGGATTTGAAGAAGATGCTGCTTTTCTGGATGATAAAAAAGTTTATCGCTTTACCTCCGATAACAATTGGGACAGTGATTCCTTCATTTCAGTTTATCATAATTCCTCAAATGAAAAGTAGAGAGGTCATTCAAGTTTTTGAGCATCAGAAATTGCGTTTTGATGATTCAGGACTTTTTCGTCGTAGTCATTTTGATGCTATGGTTAAGTTCAATGAACTGCATCAAAACAAGTATTTCACCATAATTCATAATGGAATCTGTTTTGGTAGTTATGTTGGGGTCATTCGCATAGGTGATTTGACGATCGAAATTCTACCAAAAACGGATAGAAACAGGGATCAGGAGAAGAATAAATGGCATAGTATTTTGCTTGATATGTTGACGGTTTGCAAACTCATTGATGTAGATTCTGTTTCGGAAACCCAACTTAAAAAACGGTCTAGTTCAATATTTGATGCCTATTTTGAGATTTACCTGAGAGAGGTCGATCAACTTATAAGAAAAGGTTTGATAAAGAGATACCGGAAAAATCAATCCAATCAAAACGCATTAAGAGGGAAGATCCTTTTTTCTCAAAACATAAAGAAGAATCGAGTGCATAAAGAGCGTTTTTACTGTGAACATCAGATTTACGATAAAAACCATCTATTACATCAAATTCTATATAGGGGGCTTCTGATATTAAAGACTTTGGTTAATGAATCTCTTGCTGATAAATTAGATAGACTATTATTTGAGTTTCAAGACATAGATATCGTTAATATTCAAATGCAACATTTTGAAAGAATTGTTTTTCATCGTAAAAATAATGAGTACCAGAAGGCAATTGATATTGCTAAGATCATTATCCTCAATTACTCACCAAGTTTGAATTCTGGTAGTGAGAATTTACTTGCTCTTTTGTTTGATATGAATGTTTTATGGGAGGAGTATATCTTCCGTATTCTAAAAAAACATCAGAAGGAGGGTACTGAGGTTTATTCCCAGAATTCTGCCATGTTCTGGGAGAACAAACGAATTCGTCCCGATATTGTCGTGAAGACAACCAAGGAAACTTTTGTGATTGATACTAAATGGAAGAGAATAGAGGCCAATAAGCCTTCTGACGATGATCTTAAGCAGATGTTTGTTTACAATCTGCATTGGGGTGCGAATAAATCTGTGTTATTATATCCTGCTACCGATCAAACCAGAGATGTTTCCGGCGTATTTCACTATAACAACTCGGGTTTGAGTTGTAAGCTTGGATTTGTGGATATAACAGATGAACCTGCTAAAAACAGTCAAATAATTGCTGACAGTATCTTCAGTAAATTAAGGGTGATTGAGAGTCTGAATAACTAATAGTCGGTTTTAACATTCTTAAATTATGGTATTGTTATAGACAGTTGGCATAAATCTAACAGGTTACCTGATCAATACAATTGCTGTTAGATATATAAAACCTGCACTAATAGTTCGTTAGATTTCGCCATCTCGCTACTTAGAGATATTTGGTCTGGAGTAGTCGTCAGAAGAAGTTGATTTTGTAGTTTGAGTCGCTTAAAGTGATTACATACAAATTTTATAATAATTATGTCTTGGAATCGTTTGAATGAAATCCCTATGACTACGCATATCTTTGTCACAATTAGCTCATTTTGGAATTTTTACCTAATTTTATCCGTCCCTGGATTTGACACAGTTGGTAGAGATTATCTTGTTGGTAAAATAGTATTAGTTCCTCTATTTGCATACATTCAATTATATATGTCATTGAATCAGGTAGTATATTAAACGGTTTTAAATGGGTTTTAACCTTGTTAAATAGTTTCTACATATTTTAAAAATTAATCAATCAGTAAAAATAGTATGGAAAGTAATTTAAACCTTGCTTCAATTTGTGGTTTATTCTGTGGCTCATGTAGCCTTTTTATTAATACACAAGAAAATAATATTGATAAACTAGAGGTTATAGCAAAATCGCTAAACCAAACTTTGGAAGAAACATTTTGCGATGGATGCAGAGCTGAGAGAAAATCGGCTTATTGTACTTTAAACTGTACTTTTTTTGATTGTGCTAAGGAAAGAAATATATCCTTTTGTGGAGAATGTAAAGATTACCCATGCCAAGAATTAAAGGATTTTCAAACAAAGATGCCTCATCGCCTTGAACTTTGGTCGTCGCATGAAAGAATTAAAGAGGTTGGTTGGGAAATTTGGATGGAAGAAATGACGGAGCATTTCAAATGTACTTCATGCCAAACATTAAATAGTGCATACAATGTTACCTGTCGAAAATGTGGATTCACGCCAGGTAACAACTTTGTTTTAGCGCATAAAGAAAGCATATTAAGGTTTATATCTAGTAAGTAATCTTTACCTATTCAAGATTACTGTCTATCGAGTAGTATTTGTCTTACAAAAGTCTCTAACTCAAATTATAAATATCGAAATGAAAAGAATATTAGCGATTTTAATTTTAGTAACCATTATTATTGGTTGTGGAGCATCTAAGAATAAATCAGAAGATTCGCTAGAAATAGTACACAATACACCAGTAACGCAAAAGGTTGATAAGGATTTACGAAAAGTGATTAAGGAGGCAGATTTAAGTTTTAGAATAAATAGCAAGCATGAGACATATTCACTGATTAATAGATCGTTAAAAGGTTTTGGAGCGTACATTTCTGATGAAAACATGTACAACTACAGTGATCGAACTGGAGTTGATATGACTATAAAGGTTCCATCTGACAAATTTGATGATTTTGTTAATTTTGTTGTTACCAATGTGAATATTAAGGTACTTGATAATAAATCAACTAAAATAGAGGATGTTACAGAGGAGTATATAGATATACAGGCGAGGATTAAAATCAAAAAAGAAGCTGAGCAAAAATTGGTTGACTTATTAAAACAAGCTAAGGATTTATCCGAAACGCTAGAAATCCATAAACAATTGACCGATTTAAGATCTGATATTGAATCTATCGAAGGACGATTAAACTATTTGTCAGGCCAAGTAGCTTTTAGTACTGTGAGGATTTCGTTTTACGAAAACATTAAATACTCTGATCGATTCCTAAGCGATTTCTGGGATGGTTTGAAAGAAGGATGGCAAGTGTTTTTACAATTATTAACAGTACTGGCTAATCTTTGGGTCATAATACTTATTTTATGTATTATTATATGTGGCTATAAATATTATAAAAAAAGAATCTTAAGTAAAAGTAAACATCCAAATAACTAGTTTATTACTTTGTTATCAGAGTTATTGTTTTCAATTCTGATGGTTAGATTAGTAATAGTTGGAGTATCTGTACGATAGCCTTAGATATAATAGGTTTCAGTACAATTGGATATACTGGCTAATAATTAAGACAAATTGTCATAATATATATGCATAGTTGATATAAATTGCTTAAGTTTTGAGCCATAAGTATTCTAAAATTAGATATTTTATGAAAAAAAAATTAATCTTAATCAGTACTACGATACTTATGTTTTGGGTTATGTGCTTAAATGCTCAAAATTCACTACTAGTCCCTTTGTGTTACAATATTAATGTTGAGTTAGAGGATTCTACACTTCTTGTTGATCTGAATGTTAGAATATCAAAGGTTAAAGCGAGTGAAAAGTACTTTTTTTTGTTCAACCGCTATATTCATATTGAGAAAGCATTAATTGATGACAGTCCAATAATTATTTCTCGCAGCAATGATACTTTGTATTTTGAAACCGGTCAAAAAAAAGAGATGACTCTTTTTATGAAATATAGAATTCCTTGTTCCTTGACTGAATCTAATAAAGTTATGGCCTCTTATAGCGATAGCATTTATAGTTATCCAATTCTATTTGAGAAGAGTCAAATATTTTGCGAACGATTTAACAAATGGTATCCTGTTTTGTATGACAATTTTTCGAATTATAAGGTTAATATTGTCGTTCCAAAAACACATAGAGTATTTGCTTGTTGTACTGAGTCAAATTGCAGAGAATTTAATAACAAGAAGGCTTACCTATATAGTTGTAACGATGAAGATTTCCCATTCTTTATTACACCAATGAACATTTTTATTCAGCCCAAAGTAGTTGAATTCAATAAGACTAGCTTTGATTTTTATTTTTTATCTCGTCCTAAACGGTTAGTATCAGTAAAAGATAGTAAACCTGTTTATATCTCCGATCTCACTCAAATAGATTCTTTGTTGAATACTTCTGTTAATCGCTCAATTGCTGCAAAAGAGTGGTATAGTGCTAAATTGTGGAACAAAGAAATTAAATCGCTAAGTTTTGTTGAAACAGAAATATTAGGTTTGGCGGCTTGTTTTGGAAATTTTATTTTGATGGATAGAATGTTAATGAATATGGAAGTACTTGATAATTACGCTATATCTCATGAACTTTCACATATCTGGTTGGGGATTCATACTGAATATCACGCCAATGGTAAGTTCTTTATGGGGGAGTCAATACCAGAATATGTAAATCTTATGTATTATCAAAGTTGGGCAGGCAGTGATGCCTTTGAAAAAGCAATCCAAGCAAAAAGAAATCTGACATTATTTGACGTTCCATATTATACGGTAACTTTTGAACAAGTTTTAAATCAAAGGAAGGGAGACAAGCAAGCAGATGAGCTTATCTATCATAAAGGTGTAGCTTTTGTTCATGAGTTTCAAAAAATGATTGGCAAGGATAAACTACTGAAAATTATCAGTGATACTTATTCAGTGCCTAATCATTTTGTTACGCTCAAAGACTTTGAAAAATTCGTTAAGGCAAATGGTTGTTGGAATGAATATCTGAAATTATACGAAATTGTCCTCTAATTATTTCAAGAAAGGATATGAGGTTAGAAACTAGTTATACAACCTTGATTTAATAGTGATCCTATTCTCTCACAATCTTATAAATCTTATTCTCCTCAATAATCTTCCAACCACTATTTAATTGAATTTCATAGTCGTCTCCCTTTATGAGATTTGACGAGATCTCTTTAGGCGGAAGTAGATAAAATGCAGTCCAGTCATTTAAGCGAACAATACCACTCTTAGCATTGACTTGACCCCATTCTGCTGTGAGGGTCATGGTTCGTAATAGAAGTGCGGTACTTAATGCGATAACCCTGTCATGGGGGTTATAGGTGAAATTGATACTGTTATTTGTGATACATATCTTACTTGTCTCGGGCTTAAGTAAGTTTTCATAAAGTGTTATATCGCCAAATGATCTCTCTTCATCTTCTTCCTTGGATAATAATTGGTCGTAATCGTACTTATCAAGTATTCTTTTTAATTTAGTTTTATCAATTGTAACCATATATTCAGGCTTTGCTTTTTTTAACAAATAGATCATCCCTCTGCTTAAGTCCTTGTCTTCTTTCCATTTTGGATAGAATTCATCCAACAGAGTCGCATAGGCCGAACCCGTGAAATATCCAAACGCATTGGTATACCCTCTTTTGATATTGTAGTTAAGTCTGTTTTTTACATATTCTGAAATATTTGTTGTAGAGAGTTTTACTCCTGTATACTCTGCCAATCCCTCATTAAGCTCATATAGATCTTCATTATTGTTTGGGTAAAGACTTTGACGATAAGCACGTATATAGAGTGCCTCGTGTAGGCTAACTGTATCGTGCTCCAAAGCCTGCTGTAAAGCCTTCATCTCTATTTGAAGTAAGGCTCTACCTTGCGCTTCATCCATGTGATAATTGACCGAAATAGTGTTTTTGATGCCTAAATCGTTTTGGTGCAGGTGGAAGATCTCATGCGATAGCAGATTTATTCGTCCTTCACAGGAAGTGTTCATTAATGCTGCGTGAATAATCGTTACATACCCTTTACCTTCATAAATGAAAAAGCTATTAGCCAATGGGACTTTATTATCCCATACTTCCTCCTTTATAGGTTGTATTCTCCCACTATCAATAGCTGTTACATACATTTTATTCTTAAAATGATCAATTAACAAAATGGGTGCATTCAATGTAATGTTCCACAGCTGTTTTGATTCGGGTCTGTTAAGAACCTCAGCTATTTGCTGAAGACTCTCTTCCATTGTTTTCTTGCAAGGTAAATCTTGTGCTACAACGGAATAGGCCATCATGAGGGCAGTAATTAGCAAACAAATCTTTTTCATTTTCAGACTTTTTTATTAAGATTATTTGAGCACAAAAGTATTTATCTAGTACGGCTTAGGCCATTGATAATCGTTATTGAAAGACTATACAATTATTACTAAATTATTACGATGATTGATATTTGGGGGTGTTCGTACAGTAAGGCAAGCCGAATTAGTACTTTTGCTTCAAATTGATTACAGTATAGAAAAGCATGTCAAAATAATTCATTGGTTAATGGCTATTTCCTTGATAGCCCTTGTAATCATTCAGACGTATTGGTTGTATAATCAGTATGTCTTTGTTGTACAACAATATGAGGCAGAGTTGTATGATAAAACGATCGACTTAGCCCTTGTGGATAAAGAGCTAAGAAAAGCACATGGAGATAGTAGCTTAGAGGTAATGACCAGGTGGGAAATGAAGGTTAAAAGATATCCTGCCTCTTCCAACTCTGACGTTCAATGGAAACTTTCTGCTTATGTTGTTAATAAAGAGATTTTTCCTGTTCGTATGTTGTCGGCGCAGAATCTTGATTCACTCAGTAACCTTGGAAATGGAGTTGAATCGTATGAGTTCGATGTGAAAGCCCCTAGAGGAGAATATGATATATATGATGCTCTCGAGAGGTTTAGATACAATAAGCTTTGCCCTTTTACAATAGACCGTTTTGATTCTTTACTTAGTAAGGAAGGAATAAGGCCAACATTCATTAGAATTGAGGCTGTTGATTCAATAGTTTGGGATCCACAAAAGATTGTAAGTATCTCAATCTGGAATCCCGTAATGGAAGTTACTTATCCTTTTGATATTCTTGGAAAACAACAACTTCGGGTAAGATACCAACCAGGTGTAACACCAGTCTTGGGAAGAATGATTGAATCACTCATTGGTTCTATAATAGTTTCATTTTTAATTATTTTCTGTCTGATTTATCAGATAAATACAATTTATAAACTAAGAAGGATTGATGAGTTGAGGAGGGATTTTGTAAAGACTATGATTCATGAATTGAAGAGGCCTGTCGCAACACTTAAGATGTGTATTTCTTTTATGAAAAATGATAAGTTGATTCAGGACAAGATTCTGAAAGAGGATATTCTTCTTAGCTCTCAAAACGAACTGAATAATCTTTCTTCTTACTTTTCGAAACTGAGAGATTTAACTTATAGTGATATGGAAGAAATCCCGTTAAATATTTCTCTTTTCTCTCTAAAGGAGGTGGTCGATGAATGTATTGGTAAACAAAACCTTCCATCTGATAGAGCGATTAATATCTATACCTCCTTTAATAATGAGAATACAGAGATTACGGCTGACAGAATGCATATTGCTAATATTCTCTCTAATTTAGTGGAGAATGCCGTTAAATACTCAGAAGGAGATACAACTATTCTGATTGATTGTCGTATAGTTGGAGATATTTATCGGATAGAGGTTAGTGATAATGGCTTTGGTATCCCATCTTCAGAGTGTGCCTATGTTTTCGACAAATACTTTAGGAGTTCGACTATTGAAGGCAGAGATATTCCAGGTATGGGTCTTGGACTCTGTTATGTCAAATTACTGGTTCAGGCTCATAAAGGATCAATATCGTTGTTAAGTAAACTAGGTGAGGGTAGTAAGTTTATCATTGAATTGCCCAGGAAACAATGAGTAAGAAAAAAATTCTATTAGTCGATGACGATTTGAAGAACTCTATTTTCCTAAAGAGGTTTCTTGAAGAAGAGCCTTATGAGGTGACTTATGCCAATAATGGGGTAGTAGCTTGGGAGCTTTTTGGTGCATTAAAGCCTGATTTGGTTTTATTAGATATAAATATGCCAATCATGGATGGTTTTGAACTTGCCCAAAAGATTAGAGAATGCGATAAAAAAGTCATTATTTTCTTTTTGACGGATCGAACTGAGAAATCGGATCGTTTGAAAGGTTTCGGGCTAAAAGGGAACGACTATATTCCTAAGCCATTTTACCCTGAAGAGCTAATTGCAAAAATTAAGGAGCGATTTGAAAACTTACTTGAGATCAATGAAGAGACCTATAGTTTGGGAAGTACGATTTTTAACTATTCCCTATGTAATGTTGAGTTCAATGGTTCTATTAGAAGTATGTCGTTAAGACAATCCGAGATACTTAGAATCTTGGCCGGGCATATTAATAGTATTGTTGATAGAGTTTATATCCTCAATAATGTTTGGGGTGATAGCAGTTACTCGAATTCATTATCACTCAATGTTCAGATCACCTACCTTCGGAAAATACTTGAGGTTGATAGCTCAATATCCATCGTTTCATTGAAGAAAAAGGGGTATATCCTTAAGATAACTTAATTAAAGCAGGGGTGAAGATAGATTAACTATACCAGCTTTTATTTAGCCATATCCTTACTAAGAGACTGTTCTTTTACCAATTTCATTAATGCTATATGAACCTTAAAGGTCTCCTTGAAATGATCGAGGTCTCTGGCGGTGTTTTCAAGTACAATCAGATTGATGCCGGTTTGAGGATAATGATAGCAGGCCGATACAAAGCCCGGGGCATAACCAAGGGCGCCTATTTCAATTTTATTCTCTCTCTCTTTAAAGAGGAGGCCATATCCGTATTCAATATGATCAAAGATTGGATGGTTTCTTGTAGCGTATCTGGTCTCCATTAGTTTCAATGTTTGCGTTTTTACAAGTTTTCCTGAGTAAAGGAGGATATTCCATCTATTCAGGTCTTCAGCATTGGATATAAAGGAACCAGCTGCAGCGTAATTACTCAAACTGTTGGTGACATACTCCATTTTTCCATTCTCGTTCTCCTCGTAGCCTTTAACAAGGTTTTTATAACACTTATTATCAGGATGGAAAGTGTTTAATAAGCCAAATTCATTAAATAATTCGGTCGACAATTCTTTAAATGATTTACCTGTTACCCTTTCTGCAATCTGAGCAAGTAGCTCATATCCCAGTTGAGAGTAATCAAATTGACTTCCAGGTTCAAATGATAATGGAGCATCTACTGAAGTTATACCATGGGTATGGGTCAGTAGTTGGTGAACATCAACCTCATTAGCCCATGGCTGCTTTAGATTTGGAAGATATTTTCCTATTTTCTGGTGTAAGTCAATCTTGCCTTTCTCATATTCTCTGAGAACTATGACAGCCGTTATTTGCTTACTGATCGAGCCAATCACAAACTGGTCAATCACTTGAATCTTTACTTTGTTCTCCAGATCAGAATAGCCGAAGGCTTTAAAGTATAAAGTATTCGTGTCTTTCGTTATTAGAACAACTCCATGAAAAGCACTGCTTTTGATAATAGAGTCAACCTTGGTGATAGATTTTTCCAGATGCGAAGTGTCCTTTTTTTTGTTCGAATAACTAATTGTTAGAAGTAATAATAGAAATGGTATATAGTATTTCATAGTCTCAAAGTATCGTAGGTTAGATTTTTTGCGATTTCAATTGCTTCTTAAATTGTTTCTGCTAAGTTAATGGTATACCCAATAATAGCCTCATGACATTTAGAAAATGGCTATCGGTTACTTAACTATTGGAAATCACGGTTATCGCATTCGTCATACTTAACTATTTATAAGTATCTGAAAGCTCCCCATGCGTTGCAATTCAACCTACTCAGTATGTCCATGTGGTTAGATTCTAAACTCAGATGTAATGATTACTTCGGGATATAAGTAAATAATAGAAAAGCCACTGAATACTTTTAAGTAATCAGTGGCTTTCTCATTGGTAATCCTTTTAGGTCTAGAATCGAATTCCGGCAGTAAAACCTATCCAACTATTAAGTCTGGTGTTCTCACTATCATTCTTCCACATTGACCATGGCGATAGGGTACTACCCAGTTCTCCGGTCGCTTTGTTGGCATAATCAGAGATGGTCATGTTAAATACGGGACCGGCAAAGATTTTAAAATGGCGGTGGAACTCTTTTGATACCGATAATTTTAACTGAGCCAGCATATTGATGCCGTCGTTATCAAAAGATTGATCTTCAGTTAATGTATATCCAATTATTTCTATTTGATTACCCCAACCCTGATTCCAATTTACATGAGTACCAAATCCTACGCCAGCCGCATAGATTGGATCAGTTTGGAGGTAATTAACGCCTGCAGAAAAGATGGTATAAAACTTCTCAGTACCAAGCTTAAAACTTACCGCACTGTTTAATGCCTCTGAGAAGGATACCTCGAACTCCTGCTTCCCATTCTTTTTGACAATGTTTATAAGCCCTATAGAAACTCCATCGACTTCATCAGCAAGGTTAATGAGACCTAACTGGACTCCATCTACACTCTTAGCTATGTTTAGGATACCAGCTGCCTGCAATCCTGCGATACTATCCGCAATGTTTGCTATTCCGGAAGACTGTACTCCGTTAACACTTTTAGCAATATTTATAATACCTGCAGATTGTACTCCATTTACATCTTTAGCAATATTAGAAACACCTGACATCTGTAATGGGGTTGTGCCATCTAGTGCAATATTTGCAATTCCTGCAAATTGTACCGCTTTTTCCGATAAACCGGTATAGTTAAGTAAACCTGCAAATTGCACCCCTTTTGTCAACTTGAAGTTGATATTATATAAACCACCAAATTCTGCGACACGGTTACCATAGCTGTATCCGCCTAAAAGATTTATTGAAACTTTATTCGTGGTTATTGCAGAGTTCAGACCGTTTGTTCCTAAGGGTGTTATAAAGCTTAATTGGAATGCCCTCTCGTTACTGGTTTGAGCAAAGGCAATTGTAAAGGTTAATAATACCGCAAGAATGGTCAAGATTACTTTATTCATTTCTAGTTGTTTTTCTGTTTATTTTTATTTTGAGAGTCATATTTACAAAATATGTGCCGAAATCATAAGCATACTACATTTAATGGAACTTATATGTAGTATGAATTAATCTCAAAGCAAGCTCACTTAGGTATTCCCGAATGACCCCAATAGTAGCCTTTTTTGCCTAATCAAACTTAATTATTCGGGTTATTTAGAGGCTTTTATTAGTTTTTGCGGTAGCAGGTTTTACCTGTATTTCAAGACCGAAAAAATATGATATCTTATTGTCAACCTCGTCATAGGTAACAATCTCCTTGCTTTTATAGATCTCGAAGTAGCTTAATAGACCAAAGTCGCCAGAGCACATCGCAGTATGACTAAGCAAGATACCTAATATGGTCAAGGTGAAGTTGTAACCTGAAAAAGGTATAATGAGGATAAGAATGATAGATATTACAGTAAAAGGGGCGAGGGCAATGATTTTAAACTCTTTTCTGCTGGTGACGAATCGGTCGGCAAGTGCCATGAAGTAAAATTTCTTGAGATTTGCATCGTATGAGGTGTTCCTGGCTCCTTGCGACCGATAAGCCACAACGTGGATGTACTCATGCAAAGGGATTAGAAGAAAGGAGATAGTAAAGCCAATAAAGTACCAGAATAGCCAGTCGAACATCTTTAAATGCCCATGTTTGAAATTATGAATAAATAAGAGTAATGCGATGATGAATAGACCTATATTCAAACTATAGTATAAAACTGAGGTAAGGGTCCATCTGTTAAGGTACTTCTTTACAAAGGGGATGAGCTCTTTATGGTCGAGTTTGTCAAATAGTTCGTAGCCATTCTGTTTAAGTTCTTCAGGCTTTATTATCATTTGAGTCTATGTTAATAAGGTTATCAAGCTGTTCCAAGTCGATTATTAGTCGGCTTATATCTCATTAGATCATTTTAACAGTGATATTCACGGAATGTTCTTTCATAGGATAACTTTAGTAGATAACTCTTTACAAAGCTATTCAATCTTTTACCCGATTTCCTTATCATCGACATACTCAAGTATATCACCGGGTTGGCAATTTAATGCCTGGCAAATTGCCTCGAGGGTGCTGAAGCGAATCGCCTTGGCTTTTCCTGTTTTTAAGATAGAGAGATTAGATAGCGTTAGCTCTACTTTTTCTGAAAGTTCGTTCAATGACATTTTTCTCTTGGCCATCATAACATCCAGATTCACTATAATAGGCATGATTAGACAGTTAAATCATTTTCATTCTGTAGTTCTATCCCTTTTTTAAAGATAACTGCAATTATATAAATTATGGCAGCCATCACGATGTGTGTCTGACTATCTACCCAGAACTGATTGAGATCTTGAAGAGCATAGCCCTGAATGCTTAGATCTTTGGTTGTTTGACGAGCAATATAACTAAATATTCCAATTGAAAAGGTAATGTAGCTTATCTGGAATATCTGTTTTGAAACGAAACTACTGAAAGGTTTTGTCAGATCAAATTTGTGAAGAAGTGATATCACAACGTAGAAGAGGTAGGCTTTTAACAATGCAATGAATAGTACAAACCCGAACATGCCATAAAAGACCATTTGACTTTGCTGGTATAGCCTGCTTAAATCTAGTTTCTGGTATAAGTCCCCAACGATTGAGGGATTGAATATGCTAAAGATAAAGTTTACAACTAATGCGCCTGCTTCTATACAAAGTGCAACGAAGATTATCCATGCCACTATCATAAGCGCTTTAAAAATGAAGTTATTTGTCTTTGTCATCATGGTAAAGTTTTAAGTAATGAGGCAAAGATAATAAATATTTATTGTTTGTCAATAAATATTTATCTTAAAATGACAAAAGTGATGCAGTGAGGGTATTACTAGAATCCTCCACCGTGGACTTCGATCACCCGAAAAAAGTGTTGAGCGTTTAATTAGAACTCGTACATGGCTTTCTGAGGATAAACAGATAGGAAATACAGCTGCCATGGTAAAGCAATTGCTATAGTTACAGTAAAAGAGAATAAAAGTTGACCCTCAATTCGCCAGTCAAATCTGTAATATCAGAAAGCGTATTTGTCGAAATGATTAGTACTCATTTATGGTAATATTAATCCCTGCCTTAAAGTAGAGTGTCGCAAATACGTTCTTTGAATCAATAAATAAGAAATCAGGATAGAAGGCGAATATATCAGAATTAAGGTCAATTGATATAGAGACAACCTTTGAAGGTCTGAAATAGAGTCCTGTTCCAATTAAGAAGGTAAGACCAGTTCCTGTATTATTATTCATATCTTTAATCCAAACTGAATTAACACCGATGTCAAATTTAGGACTAACCCTCTTATATGGTAAGACATATTCGAATTGAAGTGGGATTTGGGTTGTGTTGACATCATTCAAAGGCCGAATAATACCCGTTCTAATGGACATGTTTTCACTAGAGTTGGGGATCCAGAATATAAGATTAAATCCGTATGCTGCTGAAAAATCGCCAAAAATATCAGATTTAATATAGTAAGCTAGAAATGGCTCAAATGAAAATCGTTTAGGATTTTTCTTTTTCTCAAAAACAGTACAGTGTCCTTTTCCACATGTTATATCATGATACTCCTTTGTTAGGCTTATCAAATTATTTCGGTTTGGGGAATAGAGCGATTCGATTTTTGGGGTTAATTCAGGGCAATCACTAAAATAGGCTTTAAGGTATCCAATAAAAGCTTTGTTTTCAAACTCGTAGACTATGTCATTCTTTGTGATATAGTCTTTTTTATAGGGTAATTCTAGGATGATTGAGTCAGTTCTGCTAATTAAAAAGTAAAATCCTGCTAGAGACCGGGTAAAGTAGAGGTCTTTTTTCCCTTTTACTAAACACTCTGCAAAGATATTGACCGTATCATTGTTGAAAATAGCCGTCTTTGATATATAATACTTCCCGTCATCAAACATATAACCGTTAATCTGGTATGGAAGAAAGATAGAATCAACACTTTGGTTTATAAAGTGAATGAGTTTAGCATTTGAAATGTCTCCCTGATAATCTAATTGACCAACTAATGTGTCTCCTTGATTGTTAATGATCACCCCGGGTCTAATGTCAGTCTGTCCGTTTATGGTGAAATAGAGTAAACCCAAAATAATACTGAAGATTGTTTTTTTCATCTGGTATAATTGTGTTATATGCAAACTAATTGATAACCTCTATTGATCTGATCTTATGGTTGATTGGTGCTTTTAAAGCTTTTTAAACATAGTCTTTCGATCTTAACACCTATAGTTTAGTTGATATTATAATATTCTTATAAAGCTAATCGTCTCAAAATTACACTTTTTTTTGAAGTGCAACTATTTTGAGCAAATAGCAAATGGGATTTAGAAAAACTAGCTATTTGGCGTTGTTTTTTACCTCTTCCAGTCTGAAACGGCAAATTGCATGAATCAGTTCACATGGGAGTTCTTTATTAAACGGAAACTGAATTGATCCTTTTGCATGTTTATAATCTGATAGTTGATTTTTAAACGCTTCAATAGGTGATGCTGTCGGATAAAAACCAATGTGGTTACTATACACCGCGAAATAGACGAGAACCTTTTTATATTTATAGGCAGGCATATTGTATCCTATCGTTTCTATAGCCTCAGGAAGTGCTTCGGATATCAGTTGGCGAAATGCCAGTGTCTTTTCAATCTTATCATGAGGCACTGACTGAAGGTACTCTTCAACGGTTTTAAATTTATTAGCTTCCATTGGAATTGGTTAAAGCATTTAAACAAACAAATCATCATTAGGTTTCTTTGTGTCAGGTTTTTTGAGAAAGAAGTGGCGTTAAGTAAATCGCTCGCTGAATTGTCTGATGTATTCGAATTCTGTAAATTCGTTGTTGATATTATTGCACTCTAAATGAAATTCCTTCACTTATTATGGTAAAGGTTGATTTTAAACCTTATCGTGAGATTTCTGAGGTATATGTTAAATATGCTGTTATTGTTGCACGCTACGGTGATGCATTTGTATTTGTTAAGCATCGGGAGCGAACCACTTGGGAGATCCCGGGTGGTCATATAGAGGCGGGTGAATCTGCTTATGAAGCAGCTGAAAGGGAGTTGTCGGAGGAGACATCAGCTGTTAGTTTTAGTATTATTCCGGTTGCTCTTTATTCGGTATCGAGAGATGGATCAACAACTTATGGCGGACTGTTTTTTGCTGATATCGTTTCTTTTTCGGAATCGCTTTTATTTGAAACAAGTGAGGTTTCTATTCAACCAATAATGCCTGCAAGTTTAACTTATCCTGATATTCAACCTCTTTTATTTAGATTCGTCGTTGACTTTCTTGAGGGTAATAATCACTTTTGATGTCTGATGAATTTGCTTGCATTCAGTTTACTAATAAACGGATGTCAATTTTATACCAGTTTTTGACTTTCTGCGTCGAAAGTGATTTTGTCGATATAGTTTGTCTTGTATAGGCATACATTAAAGAAGTGTCCTTATTTAGGATAGTGTATGGTTTTTGTTCAGCTTTGTCTTGCTTGGTGTCTTTGTTTGAGACACTTTTAGTGATGGTTTGGTTTTTGTCATTTGTAATACATTGATATGCCAAGATTTATAATCTTGGTATGGTAGTTGAATTGCATTAAGAAAACCAGTCGAACTAAGAATGTTAGGCGGGTAGGGGTTTAACGAAAATGACAAAAAATGGCTTTTAAGAGTAATGCTATTCTGACTCGTCGCGAAGTGATGCGGCGTATATCAGCATTAGCTTTAAAGAAAGAGTTGGTCGAGAAGATTGATAAAATAGTTATAACAATGCGTCCGCGCAGTAATGTTCCTCTGCGTTGTTGTGTGTATAAAGATAGGGCTGTATTGCAGTATAAGATGATGCCTGTATTAGGGATCGCAGTGGAGGAGGAGATTGATGAGCTGATGCGTCCCAAGGATTACGCCAGGGTAGCATTGCAGCGTCAGGAGCCAGTAAAGGGAGCCCTTTTAAGTGTGGTTGGAGAGGCCTGTAGTTCTTGTCCTCAGACCAATTATTTGGTTACGAATGTCTGTCAGGGGTGTGAGGGGCGTTTTTGTGTTTTAAATTGTCCGAAGAAGGCCATTGAGATGGTTGATGGTTATGCACGTATAAAGAGTGAAGATTGTATAAACTGTGGTCTTTGCAAGAAGGCTTGTCCGTTTCATGCTATTGTATATATACCGGTACCCTGCATAGAGACATGTCCTGTGGAAGCAATTTATAAGGATGAATTTGGAAGAGCAGTCATTGATCACAGCAAATGCATCTTATGTGGCAGGTGCATACAGGCTTGTCCTTATGGTGCAATAAATGAGCGTTCTCATCTGTTAGATATTATTCGGTCGCTTCAATCAAAAGAGGAGACCATAGCACTTACAGCACCCTCTTTGGCCGGGCAGTTTAGGGCAACTTATCCACAGCTTAAAACTGCATTAGAGCGTTTAGGATTTGCATCAGTGGCAGAGGTTGCAAAAGGAGCTGAGGAGACTATTGAACATGAGGCAGCAGAATGGATTGAGCGGATTGAGAAGGGTGAGAAGTTTATGACCACCTCATGCTGTGCATCATGGATGAATTTGGTGGATAGAATTGAGGATCTTAAGCCTTTTGTTTCTGAAACACCCACTCCCCTGGATTATACGGTTAGAAGATTGAGGAAAGTTAACCCAAAGGCAAGATTAGTTTTTATTAGTCCATGCGTAGCAAAAAAAGCTGAGGCTTTGGCTCATAAGAGTGCTGATTTGGTTCTATCGGTGGAGGAATTAGGTACTTTGTTCATAGCAGCAGGAGTAGAGGTTAGTCAGAGTGATATGATTGTAAATGGAGTCGAGGCTTCGTCGGCGGCATGGGGCTTTGCAACCTCGGGTGGGGTAGCCAGCTCAATATCGGCTAAGGGTATTGATGGTTTTAATCCTGTCAGAGTTAATGGAATCTCTTCTTCGGTTATAAAGCAATTGGTGCAGACTGCGAAAAAGGGCGAGTGTGATTACAACTTTTTGGAGGTGATGGTTTGTGAGGGCGGATGCGTGAATGGATGTAATACATTAAATTCACCTACAGCGGCTTCATCACAGATGGTAAAGGAACTTGGAATACCTGGATTGAAATGTGCTATCCCAGAGTGGGAGACAGCAAAAAAATAGGCACTTTTGTTAAATATTGAAAAGAAATGGGATTATGGTAGACAAGATCTTGGTTGAAATTTGTGTTGGTACGTATGCATGGGTTATGGGTGGCTCTAAGCTTGCTGACTTAGAAGAGTATATCCCTGTCGAATGGCGCTCTTATGTAGAGGTTAAGGGGGTTATATCTCTGCCCGGTTGTGATGAGGAGGGAATATTAAAGCCCCCCTTTGTTGCTGTTGATGGGAAAATTCTTGAGTCAGCAACCATTCCAATGGTTCTCGATGAGATAAAACGAACACTTCAAAGCAAGGGAATAAAATAGATGGGGTTTCGATGATTTCGTTGACGGTTACGCAACCAGACGGATTGTTATATCAAGGTGAAATTATTGTTTACTTTAATTTTCTCTGGTAATCTGATAAATAATGTTTGCACAATTCTCATTGAGAATTGTAAATTTGTATTGTTGTCAGAATTCATCGCTATCTTTATGGCGTTGTAAGCACAGTGCGCCGTTGGCTGTCAAAGATGTTCTCTGGTACAACTGCGGTTTCTGTGTTATGTTTAATTTAAAAACATTTTTATGAAAGTCGGCTTTTATCAGTTAACCCCGGAATGGAAGAATCCCCGTGCAACATTGGCAAAGTTGAAACAACGATTGAAAGGGGAGACTTTTGATCTTCTGGTATTGCCTGAATTGTTTACAACCGGGTATCTGCTTGAAGAGAAAGAAGTGTACAAATGGGCTGAAGAATTGGACGATAGCCGAACTGTAGAAGAGTTAACCAAACTTGCTCAAGCCTCGGGTGGAATGATCTGTGGTTCAATAATTGAACTTGGTGATGACGAAATGATCTACAATACTGCTGTGATTGTTAGCGGTGAAGGTCTTGAGGGTTCTCACAGAAAACATCATCTTCCCGATATGGAGCAGGTTAACTTTAGAAAAAGCCATGAGCTACCTAAGTTTATTGATATTAAAGGAACGCCTGTCTCTTCTCTGATCTGTTTTGATATGTGGATGCCTGAACTTGTGCGTATCCTTGCCCGTAATGGCGCTCAAATTATATGCCATCCATCTGCCTTTAGTGGTCCCGATACATTAGATATCGTTAAGGTTAGAGCCTTAGAAAATAAGGTATTTATCATTACTTCTAATCTGACTGGAACTGAGTCTGGTTTAGGTATGGAGGAGACTTATAGAGGGTCAAGCTGCATTGTTTCTCCGTCAGGTAAAGTTATTTTACAGGCTGGTGCCGAAGAATCATTGGAATACATTGAAATAGACCCCAGTGAAGCTTCACATAAGAGTCTTCCTTTCTGTAAAAATCTCTGGAAGGAGTGGAATAGATATAAAACAGAGGTTGTTAGTAATGCTCAACCCTAATCTAATGTCCTATTAAGATAAAGAGCCCCAAAGAAGAAGTCTTTGGGGCTTTTTAATGATATCTATTTGCAAGTAGTTTCATTGCATCTACTGATATTCTCTCAATTGCTGAGTTTCCATCTGTTTTTATTGCAATCCTGGCACTATTCTCGGCAACAAGCATTCTATCTAGTAGCTCTGATTGGCTCCTCCCCAGAATTATCGCCCCTTTATCTTTCCATAGAAGTACTGAAACCTCCATGTCACAAACTTGTCTAAATAGTTCTGTCTGGTTATCAGGAAGCTCTTCAATCTCTGCTATCTTTCTTAAAACTATGAAGGTTTCAGCAATAAAATCAAAGGAGAATGGAAGTCCTTTAGATATAAGAGCCATCAGATAAACGGGATGGCAGAAGGCCATACAAGTAATCGAGTTACTCTTTAAAAAAAGTTTATCTGCCCAAACACTGATCTCTCTTTGAATCCCGATGCCGTTGCCAGCAAACTCTTTGATTAGTGTTCGTGAGTCTGAATTAAAGTAAAACGACTTATGGTAATTTATACTTTTTCCCTTAAGGTGCCATGATGAGGTCATTGGTAAGAGTAAGTTGTACTTTATGGCTCGTTTGATAAAAGATGAGTTAAATCTTACCTCCTTATTTTCAAGTGCATTAAGTTTTAAATAGGTGAAGACAGGCGCCTTGGTTAGGGCAACCTCCATAGCCATAGTGGTTAGCCGTTCTAATAAGTAAAGTTCATTGAGCGCATCTTCTAGAGATTGTGCCGCAATGACCATTCCATGGTTTTTTAATAAGAATTGTCTAATACCTGTATCTGCTTGCTCTAGCATAATTGCGGCTTGTTCTTCACTTCCGGGTTCTCCATAAGGTATAGGAGAAACTTTAGGGAGGGGGCTTGTGAAGAAATGGCGAATGAACGGATCTGGTAAAATGCTTAATGCTGATAACATGGGAGCGTGTAGATGCAAAACACAATTAACTTCCTTTTTTTTCATTAATGCCAGATGAAAGGGCACCTCTGATGTCGGGATCGAGCCAGATAGATGCTGCCCGTCTAGAGACAGGTGGGTTATTTGAGAGGTTTTTAAAAGATACTTATCGAGGCCTGCTGGGGTGATAAAGATGGTGTTATCAGAACTTTTTATTGAAACATTTCCACCGCTGGGAGTAGTCAGCCCGAGATCAATGGCTACCTTTAAGAGATTAATGATCTGCTTAGGCAACTTTAAATCAGAATTATCCATTAATAGATATCGACAATGTTTTGTTTATTAAACGGGGTTCTAATATAGGCTTCATCTTCATGTCTAGGTGCAAGGACTACCGGTGCCGGAGTTAAATCCTCGTACGAAATAGTCTGTAACACATGGGCAATACAGTTTAAACGAGCCCTCTTTTTCTCATCGGCTTCAATAACCCACCAAGGAGAAAAGCTGGTATCGGCAAATTCAAACATCTCATCTTTTGCCTTAGAATAATCCACCCATTTATCTCTTGATAGAAGATCCATTGGACTCAATTTCCAGCGTTTTGTCGGGTCAGCTAATCTTTCCTGAAAACGCTTTTCCTGCTCTTGGTCACTCACAGAGAACCAGAATTTTATCAATATAATACCACTCTTTATAAGCATCTCCTCAAAGATCGGACAGCTACGCTTAAATTCATTATACTGTTCGTCGGTACAGAAACCCATTACACGTTCAACTCCTGCTCTATTATACCAGCTACGATCCATCAAAACCATCTCACCGGCAGAGGGTAAATGATTTATATATCTCTGAAAATACCATTGGGTCTTCTCTTTTTCGGTTGGGACACCTAACGCAACAACCCTGCAATTTCTAGGGTTTAGACACTCTGTAAATCTCAAAATGGCACCACCTTTTCCCGCTGCATCCCGTCCTTCGAATATTATAACAACCTTTAATCCTTTTTCCTTGACCCAAGCTTGTAGTTTGACCAATTCTACCTGAAGTCGCTTTAGCTCTTCTTCATAGAATTTCTTCTTTATTTTTGTTGAATTTGTTAGTGTATCTTCTTCAAAAACCTCTCCATTGAGTAGTGTGTTTTCAAGTTCTCCTGAGGTACTTCCTTCCTCCTTTTTTTTCTTTTTTTTATCAGCCATTTTGATCTCTCCTGTTAAATTTATGTGATTAATAAAAGAAAAGTTACCCTTAATCAAAGATACATTAAAGGCTTATAAAAGAGAACAAAGTATAGAAACTATTAGACTTTAATCATTGATAAGTTTCATTTGCGTATAAAGAGAACAGTCCAAAAGAGAATTTCTATTAAACCACTCTTCCGGACTGTCTTAAATTGTTAGCTATTCGCCTACTTTTACTCCTCTTGTATGAAATGGTTATAGTGAGTCTTTTAATAGCTGATTATAGTCTTCCATTATTTGCCTAAGGAGTCTATTATTAACATTAAAGCGATGTCCTTCGAGATCATTGATTGGAAGAACTTTCGGGGAAGTACCTGTGATGAAAGCAGCATCAAAAGGGGACAGGTTATTGTACATCGCAGGGTGGTGAAGCACCTCAATACCTCTTTTTTCTGCAATTGCGAGAACTTTTTCACGGGTTATACCGCTTAGAACCATTGAGTCAGGTGCTGTTTGCAGGGCATCTTTGATAATAAAAAAGATATTAGATCTGCTTCCTTCGGTAATTCTACCTGCTTTATCAACCAGGATGACCTCAGCTAAATTTTTAGCCTTCATGATAACATTTGCTGCATCGCGTAGCGGGATATCCTTAATCTTTGCCTGAGGATCTGTTCTGAGAGCATAATAGAACATGGTGTTCACTCCCTTTTCATAATCTTCGACTGAAGGGTAATGGTGGGGGATAAACCAGGCTAGCCAGATATTCTTTTGTTGTTGTTCTGATCCATAGTTAAATAGCATCTCAATATTGCCTTCTTCTGTTTGATTGGCTTTGACCAGCTCTTGGATTGCCAACATGAATTGTTCAAACGAGATAGGCAGAGGCTTACCAATTTTCTTTGCTGAATTAACGAATCTTAAGTAGTGTTCAGAGGCAAATAGCGGTCTGCCATCGAATACTCTTAAAACCTCATAGACAGTTTGTCCGGTTGAAAAAAAATCAGGATCGACAATATCGACCCTGGAGATTTCATTATTAATCCAAAGATACTCTTTGAAGGTATGAATCATATCTTGAGAATTAGAATGGCAGATCTGAATCAGAATCGTCGGGCGTAGTTGCAATAATGCCGGGAGATGAGAGGTTTTGGTCGGAATAACCTACAGCAGGATTGTTTGATACACCAGGAGCCCCTGCACTAAGTCTTTCAATCTCCACCGCTCTGAGGTCGGTATACCATCTTTCGTTGAATTCTCTAGATTCTGCGGTGAATTGGATCTTAACCTGATCACCCTCGTTCAGTTGTTTTAAGGCGGTTGTTTTATCGCCCCATGCAACGAAACATACTTTTCGTGGGTAAAGATCACCTGTCTCAATTACAAAGTTCTGTTTTACCCATACACCATTTCTGCCGGTGCCGGTTGCTTCGGGAAGTGATTTTAGAAACTTGCCTGTTATAATTAGATCCATGTTGGTTGGGATTATTTGTTATTTAATTGTTGATTCTTAACTGTTCTAGTATTCAATCTTTGCTTCTATTGCCTGCCATCTCCGGAAAGGTTTTAACCCTTCCTGTTGCAAGATTTGAAAAGTAGGCAGTGCCCTGTTGAATGGTGGTAGCGGAATCTGGTTATAGATATATGAGTCATCAAACCCGGCTATAGCAGCATCTTCCCGTCCCGCCGCAAAGTAGAGTGCTTTCGGACGTGCCCAATAAATAGCTCCTAGACACATTGGGCAAGGCTCACAGCTAGAATAGATGGTACAATCATCTAACTGAAAATGGCCAAGTACTTTACAAGCCTCTCTAATGGCATTTACTTCAGCATGAGCCGTTGGATCGTTAGTTGATGTGACGCTATTCCCGCAGCGGGCAATGATCTCTCCATTTTTAACAACAACGGCACCAAATGGGCCACCAATACCTTTTTCTAAATTCTCAAGGGCTACCGAAATAGCCTCCTGCATAAAATGAGCATCGAAATCGTGCATTGCGTTAATTGTTTTGCATATCAAAGTTACTCCAAATCTTCAAGTCAAACAACTTGCGATTGGTATTTACCTTCCCGAAGGATAATGTAAAAGTGCTTTATATGCTTGGCTTCCAAGGGGTGGCCTGATCTTCACTATCGATGGCCTTTTTTAACACAGTAAGGAATTCTCTACGTGGAATTGTTTCTGCACCAAGACTTTTCAGATGCTCTGTAGCCTGTTGTGCATCTATAAAAAGGAAATTATGTGTTTTGGCAAATTGAACTAAGTGATAAAATGCAAATTTCGATGCATTATCTCTTTTGAAAAACATGGACTCACCAAAAAAAGCTTTTCCAATACTTACTCCATAGAGACCACCTACCAGCTTGCCGTTGTACCATGTCTCAAAGCTATGAGCATATCCTTTACTATGCAACTGGTTATAGGCCCTGATTATCTCAGGCGTGATCCACGTTCCGTCTTGCCCCGGTCTTGTTATCTTTGAACATGCAATTATAACATCCTTAAAAGCAGTATCAATCCTGATCTCGTAGATATTCTTGTTTAAAACATTTCTCATGCTATGTGATAGCTTGAAGTTTTCAGGAATAAGAATCATTCTTGGATCAGGAGACCACCATAAAATTGGATCATCGGGGGTAAACCATGGAAAGATCCCATTTCTATATGCATCGAGTAGCGTCTTGACATTGAGTTGCCCTCCAATGGCAACCAAGCCTTCCTTTTCTGCTTGTGCTGAAAAGCTATAGCCTCTGTATTTATCTTCTAACGCTATAACAGGCATATCTTACTTATTTATCAAGATCTTATTACTGGTGATTCTCTTTTTGTCTTTAATTCGGATTATATAAATACCTGATGGAGCATTAAATGATACAGTTTGTTCTTTTACTGACCTCTGTAGTGATTCTTTATAAACAAATTTGCCTTCTGAATCAATTATAGTAATCTCCAATGGAAAGGCTTGATTTTCGCCGAATCTTATTGCAAAATTACCATTTGACGGGTTTGGATATAGTTCTGTTTGGCAATTGACAATCTCTTTCTCGCCAGTGTAGTTATCCATAAAGAAAGTGTAATACCCTTCAGGTGCGCTTAAAGGTACTGTAATCTGGTAAAGGTTACTCCATGTACTGAGAAAGTAACTTACGGTATCATTGGGTAACAGATTTTCAAAGTAACCGATAAAAGATGGACAACCCGGTAATAGACGCTTTCTGATAAAGGAGGTATCTGAAGGCTTTTTATAGTACATATACATACTGTCAGCATAGATGTAACCGATAGGCCTTACTCTGAAATAAAAGGACTCAGCATAAGGAACAACTCCTCTTACTGGTTGATGAATTAATCGTCCGATTTGATTTGGAATAATGCAGGAGCTATAATTGTTAAGAAGGTTAAATTCCTGGTTGATTAATTTGGACTCTATTTGTACTTCTTCATATTGAGGAAGAAGCATCGCGATAATATCTTTTGCTGTTTCATCACTATTTGTTCCGAATGAAGGTATTATAACTGTTTTATTCCGAATAATGATATTCGTATAGCTTCTGAATGGTTGAGAGGCTGTAGTTGGATAGCTTCCATCTTCAAGCGGTGAGATTGGGATACGGTATACTTTGTATGGTTCACTCATTCCGCCAATCAACCGGCTGATGCGATTTGCTAATGTGTCTAAAACAGGGCTTTCGCTATGATTTGCAGGTAATGATGCTACTATGGCTGTTCCTGCATCAATAAAATGAACCATCTGGCTTAGCTTGATATAGCTATCTGTTAATCCGGAGAAGACTGGCGTTACAAAATGCACTTGATTAACGCCAAAGTATCTGCTTATCGTGTCTGCAATATTTGTTTCGGTTAATCCCGGGTTCTGCGCCAACACTGTTTCCGATATCCATGCATCTCCTACACCGTCGGTTACCAGATCATTATTGTCAAGGTTAATTTTAGCCCGGTATAATGGTTGATCTAATATGGTAGCTAACTGATCAGGAAGGGTCTGGTCAATAGCTGAGACTCTAGATAATGGATCAAAGCTTACCAATGATCGACTGGTTAAGCCTGCTGTCTTAACGTATAGAGATTGAGGTCCGAAGCGGCCTAAAGTGATGGCTTCATACTGACCCTCCTTTAAATCAATTGAATCAATAATCCCACCATAGAAGGCGATCCTTGATAGAATTCCTAAGGTGTCATAAGAGGCTTCTGTGGTTTTGTAGAGGAGCGTTACGCCTGTTTCCCGGCTAAGCGCTGCAACTATTTTAGCAGAAATTGAATCATAACCAGCGCGATAGTCCCAAATAGAACAACTTTCTTCTTGATGTTCATACTCCCCGATAACCGTAAACGACTGAGCTTGACTTGTTGAGAAAAGACCAAGGCAAACAATTGATAGTAGTATTATTAAATGTCTATTCATAAATCTGTTGTCAAAAAAAGAGATTATATCTACCTGGTTACGAAAATAGTATAAACGTTATCTATTAGATAACGATGTTCTTTAGTATTTTGCAAGCCTGAGCAATCTGCTCATCTGAAATATCAAGATGTGTTACGAGTCTGAAAGTATAGGGACCAAAACTTACTGCCAAAATTCCATGATTCTTTAGTATAGTTAGAAAATCTTTTCCTTTTGACCGGTCTTTAAGGCTAAAGATAAGAATATTGGTTTGAGGTTCAATGATATCGCATGCCCAAGAGGTCTCTTTTAATGCCTGTGCAAGGAGTTGGGCATTCTGATGATCATGGTTAAGGCGTTCAATGTGGTTATCGAGCGCATAGATACCCGCAGCTGCAAGATACCCTGACTGGCGCATAGCACCTCCTAGGAGCTTTCTGATTCGTTTTGCTTTTTTCATATCATTTGCAGAACCAATCAAGACAGAGCCAACCGGAGCTCCTAATCCTTTGCTTAAGCAGATAGAGATGGTATCGAAATTCTTACCTAGTTGTTCAGGTTTTGTAGCAGTGTAGGTTAATGCATTAAAGACTCTGGCACCATCCAAATGACGCTTTATACCTGCTTCTAAGGCTGCATCACAAACATCTTTCATCATCTCATCAGGCCAAACGGTACCACCTCCTTTATTACAAGTATTTTCCAGAACTAAAAGTCTTGATATGGGGTGGTGAATATCATCCGGATTGATAGATGCAATGAACTGATCTTTAGTAAAAACCCCATTTATACCATCAAGTAACCTTACCGATGCTGCTGAATTAAAGGCTATCCCTCCACCTTCATAATGATAAATATGGGAGAGCTTATCGCAAATGACCTCATCTGCTGGTTGTGTATGGAGTTTAATGGCTATTTGATTGGTCATTGTACCTGACGGACAGAAGAGACCGGCCTCCTTGCCAAAGATGGCTGCAGCTTTCTTTTCAAGTTTTTGAACGGTAGGATCTTCGTTAAATACGTCATCTCCAACCTCGGCAGAAAACATTGCCTCTAACATAGTTTTTGTTGGTCGGGTGATCGTGTCGCTTCTAAAGTCAATTGGTTGTATCATGATTCGTCGGTATTATCAGTTTTCTTAGAGCAGACTATCCATGACGGCTCTTATTGTTTTTATTGCTATTTCAATTTCTTCAACCGTAATTGTGAGCGGTGGTGCTATCCTAAAGGCCTCTGGTTTAAAGAGGAATCTATCCGTTAGGATTTTGTTTTCTGTTAAACTTGAGAAAACTCTATCTAATGTATCAGGATCAGGCATATCCACAGCCATAAGAAGTCCTGCATTTCTAATCTCTTTGACCAAAGGATGATCAATTAGTCCATCATAAAAAAGTCTTGCTTTATCTTCAACACTTTGATAAATCTTGTCACGGGTAAGGATGTTCAGGGCTGCATTGGCTGCTGCACAAGATACCGGATGCCCTCCAAATGTAGTGATATGTCCTAGTATTGGATCGTGAGTCAATGAACTCATGATCGTTTGATCTGCGATGAAGGCTCCTAAAGGCATTCCTCCACCTAAGGCTTTTGCTAAGCAGAGAACATCGGGAATGACTCCACTTTGTTCTAAATAAAAGAGTGTCCCTGTTCGTCCTAGTCCAGTCTGTATTTCATCAAAGACTAACAAAATGCCCTTCTCAGTGCAAATTTCTCTTAGTCTCTTTAAATAGTCGTTGTTTGGTAAGATAACTCCAGCTTCAGCCTGAACTGGTTCTACAAAAACAGCAGCTACCTGATCATCTAAAAGGTTTAGATCTTCTTCTGAGTTGAATCTTAATCTAAGTATTCCGGGAAGTAACGGCCTAAAGGCATATTTCATCTCCTCGTTACCCAATAGGCTTAAGGCACCATGGGTTCCGCCATGATATGCATTCACCATTGCTGCAATCTTTTGACGGCCAGTGAAGCGTTTGGCTAACTTCATGGCTCCTTCAATTGCCTCAGAACCACTATTTACCAGATATACATTATTAAGCGTTGAGGGTAAAATTGATGATAGTTTCTCAGCAAGATCTGTTTGGGGTTGTTGGATAAACTCCCCATATACCATCAAGTGCATGTAGCGTGAGGCTTGTTCGCTAATGGCCTTAACGATCTCGGGATTACAATGGCCAACATTACTAACTGAAACACCTGAAACAAGATCCAGATATTTCTCACCAGCTGGTGTGTATAGCCAAACACCACTTGCATGGCTGAACTCCAGATCCATGGGGTATGGAGATGTCATTCCAAGATGTCTATAGAAAAGCTCACGATTTGAGGGCATTGGTGTTTTTTTTTAAGAGAGAAATCGGATTGATCTTTGTAATAACATTGCTGTTTCAAAGTTCAACCCGATATTCTTCGTATGGTGGTAAACGAATAACACAATTTATTAAGTCAAGAATACTATTTCTTTTCTGCTTCCTTGGGTTTAATAACTAAAGAGGCAAGTACAGAAATAAGTAGAATAGATGCCACAATAGATAGAGATACAGGGCTTGGTACATGGAAGAAGTCTGCCAAAAGCATCTTTACGCCAATAAATGCAAGGATAAAGCCTAAGCCAATCTTAAGAAAACGGAACATTGGAATAAAATTAGCCAAAACAAAATAGAGCGCCCTTAAGCCTAAAATCGCAAAAATATTAGATGTATATAAGATAAACGGATCTTTTGTTATGGCAAAGATTGCCGGAATAGAGTCTACTGCAAACAGTACGTCTGTTCCTTCAATCACAGCTACAACCAATAACAGTGGGGTGGCAAAAAGCTTTCCGTTTTTTTCTCTATGAAGGAATTTTCCTCCATGATAAGTATCTGTAACCGGAATAAACTTTTTGAAAAGTCTTACAATAAAGTTTTTTGAAAGATCCTTGTCACTGCCTTCGCCTCCTTTAAGTGATTTGATACCGGCAATTACCAGGAATACTCCAAAAACAGTAAGAAGTGCATTTATTCTGACTTCCGTTCCAAAGAGTTCGAAAGGGGGAAGGTAACTTAATTCAATCAGCCATACGCCTGAGAAAATAAAAATGGCTCGTGTTGCAATTGCTCCAACAATGCCATAAAAGAGAACCTTATGATGATATTGGGCTGGCACAGCAAAGAATGAGAATATCAAGATGAAAACAAATAGATTGTCCATTGATAAAGCTTTCTCAATCAGATATGCTGAAAGGTAATCAGAGAAAGCATCTCTACCCATATAGTGATAAACGAACCATGAAAAGAGCAGAGCGACTGCAATCCAAACGAAGCTCCAAATAATTGCTTCTTTATTTGAAACCTGATGCGGGTTCTTGTTGAATACACCCAGGTCAATGATTAACATGATGATAACGGCTATGCCGAAGCCGATTCCTAACCAGTCTGATGCAAGAGCCGGATGAAGAATAGAATTAAGTATCATAATTTGAGATTACACATAGACCCCTTAAAACGTTTAAAGGGAAAAAGAGTTCAAAAATACAACTATTTACGGCTTGTTTCACTTGAGGCTCTCTTAGACATCTGCAATTTGTTAGGTTATGATTCATCTTGATCAATTTCTTGTCATCGGGAGTTGTTAAATACAATTCCCTTAACTTTGAACGATAAGCCGATTTTGTTTTTTATTAAGCATTTTCTCATCTATGAGTCATAAATTTCATCAAAGTGTTGTCGTAATCACCGGTGCATCTTCTGGTATTGGCGAGGCTCTTGCCTATGAATTTGCCCGTTTGGGTGCTAAACTTGTTCTTGGAGCTAGGAAATTGGATGCATTGCAATTGGTTGCCGGAAAAGCGGAGGAGTTAGGCTCTCCGAAAGCCATTGCTGTTGCTACTGATGTGACCAGTGAGGATTCTTGTAAGGTTCTTGTTGAGACTGCGGTTAACTCATTCCAGAGAATAGATATTCTTATCAATAATGCCGGCATCTCAATGAGAGCCATCTTTGAAGAGGTCGACCTCTCTGTGCTGAAAAGATTGATGGATGTAAATTTCTGGGGGACGGTTTATTGTACAAAGTATGCTTTACCTTGGCTTTTAAAGAGTGAGGGCTCATTGGTAGGTGTAATTTCGGTGGCTGGTCATATTGGTCTACCGGGAAGAACCGGCTATTCTGCTTCAAAATTTGCAGTACGCGGGTTTTTGGATACTATAAGGGTTGAAACTCTTAAGCAAAACTTACATGTCATGGTTGTAGCACCCGGATTCACCGCTTCAAATATCAGATTTACTGCTTTGACAGCTGAAGGCAGAGAACAAGGTTCAACTCCACGTGATGAGAAGGGTATGATGAGTGCAGAGGCAGTAGCTATTCATATCATAAGAGGAATTGAGAAGAGATCGCGCTCAATGGTTCTGACTTTTCTTGAAGGTAAGTTTACCGTTTTCTTATCAAAATGGTGGCCTTCATTAATGGATAAGCTTAGCTTTTCACATATGTCGAAAGAACCAGATTCTCCTCTGAAGCTCAAGAGATAACATATTTGTAAACACCTTGAGTAAATTGATTACCTTCGTTTTAGCCTACAAATAATAAGATAATTAGCATTAGAAAATTTCTATAAATAACGGTATGTTAAGTAAGATAGATTTTGAACTCTTTCCTGGTAAAGGTTTGCGACGATTTACTTTCGGAATGACACAGGAAGAGGTGGTTTTTATTTTAGGGAAGCCTGAAGAGACTGAATGGCTTGATGAGGAGGCCGAAGAGGCTTTAATTGATGTCTCTTCACCAAGCTATGAACCAACTCCTGATGCTGTTCTGGTATATTATTATTGGGATAATTATTTGACTCTCTTTTTCAGTGGAGAAAAGCATGACAAGCTAACTGGCATCGAGTGTGATCATGATGAGATGGTTCTTTGGGATGAGAAAATATACCAAAAAGGGATTAAATTCATCAGAGAGCTTCTAAGGTATCATAAGGTATATGATGTTGAGACTATTGAGGAAGCCTGGGGCGAGCAGGTTCTTTCTGTAGAGAGTCTGGGAATTGATTTTTACTTTGAGAAGGATTTGCTAAGTTCAGTAAATCTCTCAGCCTGGTATGATGGAAATGGAGTTATCGTTGACTCAGATAAGGTATAACCTGTAACTCTGTTTCATTTTCATTATCTGCTTTGATTTACAATTCATCATCTGATTCATGCCCTGAATCATGGTGAAGGATATTTGTATTAGAAAGTGGATGAAATTGGGTAACCGTTTTTCTTAAGAATTCCCGATCCAGATGAGTGTAAATCTCAGTCGTCAGAATGGAGGAATGTCCTAGCATGAGTTGAACAGCTCTCAAGTCTGCACCTCCTTCAATCAGGTGAGTAGCAAATGAGTGTCTGAAGGTATGCGGGCTGATAGACTTTTGGATTCCTGCCAGTTCGGCAATCTCTTTGACCAGCGTAAAAACCGATATTCTGCTGAGTTGTTTTCCCCATCGGTTAAGGAATATATAATCTTCATGCCCCGGTGCAATAAAACCTTGGCTTCGTCCCTCCAGATGCACTAATAGGTCTTCTATGGTCTCTTCGCTGATTGGTACCAGTCGCTCTTTATCTCCTTTACCAACAATTAGAATAAGCCCATCATCAATTCTTAGTCGGGAGATTTTAAGTCCAATTAACTCGGACACTCTTAACCCACAACCATATAGTGTACTGAGTATTGCTTTATTCCTATGTCCGAAGTTTTGGCTAAGGTCAATAGAGTTTAGCATAGCCTCTATCTCCTCGAAGGTGAGAGAATCAGGAAGCGTTTTGCTAATTTTTGGTGTTTCAATCCGAAGAGTTGGGTCATCATCGATATAACTGTCTAGTACTAAGAAGCCGAAGAAGTTGCGTAAACCTGATATAATCCGGTTATGCGTTCTGGGAGAGACCTCTAGTTTAACCAAATATTTCTGGAAGGCAAACAAGTCATCTGAAGTAATCTCTTCAGGGTGCTTTTTTATCTCAGAAACCTCGAGAAAGTCCTTGAATATCTTTAAATCGTGCATGTAAGCCTCTACAGTATTGGCCGATAGTGATTTCTCAACCGACAGAAAGGCAGAGAATTGTTCCGTATGTTGATCCCATGTAAGCATTAGACAAAGATAGAAACCTGTTTTGAAATTATTTCTATTTGAACTTGAAGTTGGTCTGGTTCAGCTTATGATTTGTAATTTAGTGTCTCGAAATTGTTATAAATTTAACTGGAATCAGGGTGTCATTGATTGATCTTTGTTTTTTTACTACGTACAAAAAAGCCATTGATAATTAAACTATTAACACATGAAGATAATTTGTATAGGACGAAATTATTCTGAGCACGTGAAAGAGCTTGGCAATGATCCTAATGCCGAGCCGGTATTTTTTATGAAGCCAGATACTGCTCTTTTACCTAATCGTAATCACCCTGTCTTTTATCCTGACTTTACCAATAACTTGCATTATGAAGGGGAGTTGGTTTTTCGAATCAGTAGATTAGGGAAATTTATTGAGCCACAATTTGCCCATCTTTATATCGATTCCATTGGTTTTGGTATTGATTTTACTGCTCGTGATCTTCAACAGACCTGTGCTGCGAAAGGGTTACCATGGGAGATTGCAAAATCATTTGACTTTTCCGCCCCCGTTGATGGCTTCAGACCTCTTTCAGATTTTCCGGATCTGAATAATATCTCTTTTGAGTTAAAACTTAACGGAGCAACCGTCCAAGCTGGTAATAGCAGAGATATGATCTTTGATATCCGCCGTATTATTGCTTATGTCTCAAAATATGTGACCCTTAAAACAGGCGATTTGATTTTCACCGGTACACCAAAAGGAGTTGGCCCTGTGCAAAAGGGGGATATTTTAGAGGGTTTTTTAGAGGGGGTGCCTTCTATAAAGGTTCAAATAAAGTAAGCAAGATCTGGTCAACATACCAGTAAGAGCAATTTGAGATCTCTTGGCTTATAGACTCTTCGCCATCCTCATGATAAGTCTGTCAGGGATGGCGATGAGTTTGTATTTTGAATAGTAGAACAACTTATCTTCTTGTCGGCATTCAACGTTTGCAATATAAGCTTTGTTGGCTGACTCCCGATTAAACGAGATGTGATAGTCTATAGGTTTGTCTAAAGATAGCGAGATCCTCTCAGCAGGAATCTCGATTTTTAGCCATTGATAGAATGGAGATACCTGATCAGGGTTTTTTGATTTGTCAAGCAATAGGTTAATCTCTGATTCCACTTCATCAAGCGGCGAGGCAATAGCTTTAAAGAGTGCCTGACTAGCATAGGTAATAGTAAATAATAGATCCAGCCACTCTTTACTTATATCGTGAAGCAGAGACTTGAATAAGCTCAATTGTTCAGAGGTTACTGGTAATCCCCGATTATGGCTCTGAGTTGATGCAAGGGTAGGATGATCGTTAAAACTTATGGTGGATCTGTTATCGCCTACCCGAAAACAATCTTTACTATTAATTGCCGAAAGAAACCAACTACCGCTCTCTTTAGCTGCTTCTACTAATAATTCAACCTGTTCACCAGCACTTATTAAAGAACCAAGAAATATCTCAATAGTATTGCTTTTAACCATCGTCGTACAACTTGATAATAGTTTACTCGACAGATAGCTGAAGAGGTACATCCCCGGCACTACCACCTCTTTCTTATGCAACGACATATACTCGGGAGAGTGAACGATGTTAAAATCCATCGTTGCTTTACAGAAGGCTATTATATCGGCGTTTGAAAAGGAGGTTGTAATCTTCATGTCTAATAATTTGGCTTTAAACGGTCAATGTCGATCTGCCTATTTGGCTCTAGTCTGAAAATTTGATTATCTGGTTGCTTTACAGATTCCGGGCACTTTGGTCATTTTGCTTCAAATGTAAGAACAAACTTTTAACCATATGGTTAATTAGAAGAATCTGGTTAAAATTTTCTCTGTCAATATCTATGATAATGCCTTGAAGGATATATACGTTATTTTGTTTATAAGTAATATACGTGTACTTTTTTAGCTAGAACTACACTTATGAGATTGTTTCTAATAACTTAAGATTGGCTTGTTTAATCCAAATGTAAGTCTCATTATACTTTATGCTCTCAACTTCTTCTCAAAATCATCTCAACATCTCCACGACATCCTCTCAATATCCTGTCAATATCCCCTCTATATCCTCTACCTAGATAGTTCCTATCTTACACGAGTTTATAGGGAGAGGATAGGGAGAGGATAGGG
>MTLC01000337.1_pt1 | contig 37073 bp, 38 predicted proteins | sample 1982451 | NCBI WGS metagenome assembly MTLC01 (sample SAMN05710165, study PRJNA340218) | biofilm metagenome | isolation source: sample SPH anode biofilm adapted to +100 mV | place: USA | collected 2012-02-03 | reverse complement strand
CCGTGGCCGACGTTCCAGTATATCTCGCGGGTTGCTTCCATAAATAACCCCTCAATTGAAGTATTATGCAGCAACCACTTTATACTTATACTTAACGTTCATGTCAAGTACATACTTCCGCTGCCCGGTTGCGGCCGGAAACATCTTCAGGATTCGACAATCAGCCGTTCGACAAAAGATCCAATCGTGGCGTGGACTTCTGCTGAGCCCTCTCCGGAGAGAATCCCGTGGCGGCCAATGTCGAATGACACATATTTTTTCCGTTTGGTTCCGATGCGGTTGAACTGCAATGCCGTTGCTTCCGGGTCTACCACCGGATCACCGATGCCTTGCACAACCAGAGTCGGCACTTTAATATCTGACAACCGCGATTCCAGATTTTTCATGAAATGCTCCATTTCGGACAATGCCGCAACAGGGATTCGCACATAGTTGATCAGGGGGTGTTCCGGAACAATCTCAACATATTTTTTCGCTACACCATCAAGATGAATGCTGTCCATCAGCTTATTCCAGGTTGTAACGGCAGGCGCAAATCGGGATGAGAAATCCCGCAGGCGAAACGGCGGAGAAACGGAAAAAACTCCGGAAACACCTTCGATACGTGCAGCACAATCCAACGCCAGACCACCGCCGAATGAAAATCCGCCGACCACGACCCGCCTGCAGACAGCGCTCATCAGAGCGTAACCGATATCCACAGATTCGATCCAGTCGTTCCCGCCGCGTGTAGCAAGGTCTTCTGGTGAAGTTCCGTGGCCGCGCAGACGAACAGAGTAAACCCAGACCCCCTTGCTTTGCAGGTAGGTTGCAAGCTCAAGCATTTCACGGGGAGCAGCCAGAAAACCATGCACGAGTACGACGCCCAATTTCCGCGAATTGCCTTTTAGCAGAAAAGGCGCCCCCACATCACGCTCTTTGGACTCCCCTTCCAGCTGATAGCGCGAATAATCCGCTTCAAACTGTTCATCCGCCTGACGCATCAGGGCGTTGACGACCCGCCGCCGGACCAGCATTTCCGGCATCCAGGCCAGCCAGGTAACGCGGCGTTTGAGATCGGAAAGCGGCACCACCTCATTTGCCGCCACGCCGAGCGGATTTTCGATTCGTATCCGGTGAAATTCGCCGCCAGCAGAAAAATTGACCAGAATCCGGTGCAGAAATCCCCTTTCATACCGGACAACGCCGGTTTCCCTGGCCAACTCCAGAAAGTCCCGGAATTTGTGGTACCGATCATCCGTTAGCAGAGCAACCTGACCGGTTTCAAGACTTTGGTGACAAAAAACCAGAGTTTTGTCCGGCACATGATCAGTCAGCAAAAACACGCGGCGACGGAAATCATCCTCAGATATTTTGTTAAAGGGGAGTGCTTTTAACAGAGATGCAAACAGGTGATCATGGTTGACCGTCGTCATGCCGTAAATGCCGTCCATATAGAGATGCATCAGTGCGGAAGATTCACGGCGCATGGCCAGTTGAGACGGGAGCCGGTCATTAAAATTGATTTGTTCGAGCGAGTGCAAATCCTTAACAATTTCTGCGCAGGTGAGTGACTCCGAAACCGGAATGGCCTCGCCGAAACGGATGTCGATGTCCACTCCTTCAAAAAACATGGTGCCTTCGGTCAGTAATTCCTCCCGCAACCGGGGAGAGATGCCGTTACCAAATTGGTCTGCCAGTGTGCTGAGCACGTTTTCCTTTGCCCGGAGCGGATAATAGGTCAGGTTTATCGGAACAATCCAGGTAGTTTCAGTCAGAACCGGCATCATATTTTCAATCTGAAACATGTTCATCAGCCGCTCTGCCTCTTTGGAGTTTTCCGTCAGAAGGTAATTGATCCGCCTTCTGTAAAACTCGGTCCGCATCGCCAGATTTGCGGCGCCGGTATGGGCGGGCAGACGTGCCCCGCGGCGCAGTCCAAAGAAGGTGGGCTTGGCAAAATAATCCTTGTTCTTAACCATCCTGCCTTCCGGAAATATGATCCAGTTGGCCTCGCCAGTCAGCAGGCTTTTGACAATCAGCAGATCCCGATCCGGATTTCTGGTCGAGACAGCGCCGACTTTTTCCAGAAACCCGCCCAGTGGCCCTTCAAAAAGGGAGTGATCAGCCAAAGACCAGACCGGCACCTGGGTGTGGGAATAGATGTAATATGGGAGCAGAAGGGTTTCAATGCGGGTAAAATGGTTGACCACGAAGATGATCGAACCTTCGGGAATCGACTCCTGGCCATGGGTTCTGACCTTGATTTTCGAGAAGCTCTGCATGAGAGCGATCATTCGACCTGTCGCAAGGTAAGCTGAATATTTCATGGCCTGTCTTCACCTTTAGTCAGTTTTTCACGCAACCATCCCGGTCGATTGGTCATGATGGAATCAACACCCACTGCGCAGAACTTCCGCGCATCTGTCGGGCGGTCAACAGTCCAGACATGTATTTCCTTACCAAGTTCCCTAAGCCTTTTCACCATGTCTGCATCGAGGAAGGCACTATTGGCGCTGGCCAGGCCATCAGCAGCCGATTCGCCAAGAGTTTCAATAACTTTATCATGTGAGGGACGCCAGACATTGCTCAAGAGCGTGTGCCGGTAATCGCAGAGCCAGCAGGCCTGCCAGTCGGGTAGCCGCTCTTTGAGCAGGGTGATCAGCGGAGCACTGAACGACAATAACCTGATTCTGTCAGGGGAAATCCCGGAGGCCAGCAGAGCCTTTTCCAGCGGGGCAATAATCTCGTCACCGCTCTTGAGCTCAATAAAGAACCGGGTGCCAGCTGGAATGACGGCCAGCACCTCATCCAGAGTGGGGATTTTAACACCACGCCACTCCGGCCCCTTCCACAATCCGGCGTCAAGGGAGCGCAACTCTTTCAGGGTGGTATCGGCGATTTTAAGATTCAGGCCGGTTGTCCGTCCGCTTGTTACATCATGCATGCAGATGATCTGTCCGTCACCGGTAAGGCGAAAATCCGCTTCGATACCATTCGCCCCCTGTTCCCAGGCCAGACGGAAGGACTCCAGAGTGTTTTCCGGCGCCTCCCGCGATGCGCCGCGGTGTCCGATTATCAGCGGAAGTTTGAGGTTATCCGTCGGCATGTTTTCAGACCTGTGCCATTAAGGAGACTTGCTGGTGTCAACATCAACAATCTCACTGGTCATATCCGGATTCCTGCCGGTTATTCCGGCATAAAAAGACTGAATTTCCAGCAGATCGGCATCATAATTACCGGTCGGGACGTACGTACCGCCAAACCCGGCCACCTTGAGTTTAAAATCTATAAATCCAAGCACAATCGGCACCTGCGCACCACAGGCAATGTGGTAGAAGCCGCTTTTCCAGAAGCGCACCCGCTTGCGGGTTCCTTCCGGCGGTACAAGCAAGATGAGGTCATCTCTGTCGGAGAAGAGTTCGGCCGCCTGTTCAACAAAATTATTGGCCTTGTTCCGGTCAACCGGGATGCCCCCCAGCCAGCGCAGGAACGACCCGAACGGCGCTCTGAACAGGGTATGTTTTGCAAGGAAATATACCTGGAGCCGGAAAGCAAAAACAAGCGCCAGCGTCATCGGCAAATCCCAGTTGCTGGTATGCGGCGCGGCTACCATGACAAAGCGGCGGACGGTGGGCACGTCACCGCTCAACCGCCAGCCAGCCATCTTCAGGTAAAGCATGGAGGCAGCTCTCAGGACCTTGTTCAATAACGGGGTGTTAAAAATTGTCAATGCGGCCAGACGAATGTCAGCCATAAGCACCCCCGGTCGTGTGTTGGGGCTGAATTACGCCTCTGTTTATGGCTCCGAGTTTAGACGATGTTACGGATGAGTGCAATTTGCTAATGCGGTGACCGTTATTTTTTGCAAATCACGATTAGCACCGACTTATATTCTTGACAAAAAAACTAACATGGTTTTATATATTAATAATTAACACAGAGGTAAAGTATGAGACTGAGTAATGAAGAGCGGATGCAGATCAGCGACCTGGCCGAGATGCTGGGCATAACCACCAGGACCATCCGCCTCTACGAAAAAATGGGGCTGGTTGAACCACCCAAGCGGACAGACGGGAAGGTACGCTATTACGAAAAGAAAGATATAAAGCGCTTCAAGTTCGTGCTCAAGGTCAAGGAATTGGGGCTTACCCTGGAGGAGATGAAGGAATTGGCAGACCTCTTCGACAGGGAACAGAAAGTTCCCGACAAAATCATGCCCCGGCTGATAGAGCTCCTGGAAAGCCACCTCGGCAGCATCAGACAGAAAATATCAACCCTCCAGTCCCTGGAAAGGGATGTGACGGCCTACCACAAAAGAATTATCGAAGAATTCAAACTGATCAAGTAAGATCAGTTACAGCCAATATTGACAGAACAAGAAGGGGAAAGGCGGCTTTACTGCAAAAGCGCCTTTCCCCTTCCTGTTTTCACCATAAAACAGACTGCGGCCAGTGTGCAACCATCCGTGGCATTTCCCTGGCCCAAACCTCCACTTTTTTCATCCGCCATCCAGTATCATTATGAAGATCCCATTCAGAACCGGATCGGGATGGTTTTCTGCCAGCTGTTCCGGATTGGGCAGTAACATGGCCTACTCCTTGATAATCGGAATGGTTTTATTGACCGGCTTCCCCCTCAGCAGAGTGCGCAGGTTTTTCCTGATACCGCTGACCACAAAAGGGGTCAGACGCCGTTTTTCCCTGAGTATCCGGATGTAAAGATCCTTGCGTTTTAACGGTGTTAGCGGCCGGACAACGGCCGGAACCATGGCAAGCGCACCACGCTTGCAGGCCGACACGCAGGCACCGCAGCCGAGGCAGAGATTTTCCGCCACTGCGGCGTAGCGACCACTATTTTCCGCAAACGGCGCTCCATCCGGCAGGCCAATGGCCTTGACGTTGCAGGCGCTGAAGCAGACTCCGCAGCCGTTGCAGCGTTCCCGGTCGATAGCGGCACGGAAACCGGTTTTGCCGATGCCGTTATGATAGCCCATCTGCACCCCGGCCAAAAGTTCACAGCAGCAACTGCAGCAGTTGCAGATAAAGGAAGGTTTGTGGCGGATGTTGTCGGTGATGTGGGTCAGGTTCAGCTCTCTGGCTGCATCCAGAACAGCCAGGAGTTCGTCCGCACTTTTTTCCTGGGCAAAACCGCGCCGGGCCATGAAACGGGCGGCACTCCCCAGTGAAATGCAGATTCCTTCCACCGGGGCACCCTTGGCACAGGTTTCATCGAGATGCTCTTTCTTGTGGCGGCAATAGCACATCCCGACCGCACCGAAACCGGCTTCGCGGATGATTTCGCGGGCGCGGTCATAACTGGTGACTTCCGAAGCAACCGGAATGTGTTCTTCATAAAGCAGCGAGCGGGTCAGTGGTGTTTTGCTGCCGAAGAATTCCGCAGCCTGACTCTCTTCCAGATACTCCCGCATCAGCTGTGCCAGCCGCTCCAGCGGCAGGTCGCTGCGGTTCTTCATAAAGGTAAACTCGAAAAAACCGATCAGACCGGGCAGCAGCAGGTAATAGACTTCACCGCCGTAGGGCATGTCCATCACCAGCCCCTTGTTTGCCATTCCATCCAGCAACGGCAGCAACTCTTCCGCCGGAATCCCAGTCAGCCGCACCAGCTCCGGAAGAGTTGCCTCTTCCAGCGGAAAGCGGGAAGCGATAAAGGCTTCGCGCTCGTCAAACAATAGCGTCAGTATTTCGCGCAGCTTGTCGCTGTCCACCAGACCGATCGGGTATTTGTTGAGCCGGTCGATCAGCGGAACGAGGCTGCTTTTTGAACCGAGATGATGTCCCATGACAAATTTCCTTAGCTGAACTTTGAAAAATCAGGCTTCCTGCGCTGCATGAAAGCCTGTAGCGCCTCGGCCGCTTCCGGGGATTTCAGACGCGCCACAAACTGCCTCCCCTCCTCTGCGATGGTTTCGCGCAACGGAGCCGCATAATCCCGCTTGAGCAGTTCCTTGGCCAGACGGAGCGCTGCCGCCGGTTGGGCTGCCAACTGCCGCGCCTTGTTGCGGGCGGTCGTCAGAACATCGGCATCCTGACATATTTCCGTAATGATACCGAGGCTATGCGCTTTTTCGGCGTTGAACGGCTCACCCAACAAAAGCAGTTCTGCAGCGCGCTGATGCCCCATAATCCTGGGAAGGAGCAGCGTGGAGCCGGCCTCCGGGCAGAGACCGAGGTTGACAAACGGCATCTGGAAGGAGGCCGTTGTTCCGGCATAGGCCAAGTCGCAGTGCAGCAGCATGGTAACGCCAACTCCCACTGCCAGGCCGTTGACCGCCGCCACAACCGGCTTGCGGGCTTCGCTGATGGCGTCCAGAAACTGCATGACAGGACTTTCCGGACCGGTTGGCGGAGATGAGAGAAAATCGGCCAGATCATTTCCGCTGGTGAAGCATTCATCTCCCCCACGGATCAGGATCACCCGTATCTTATCATCACTGTCGGCCTGCCGGAGACCATCTGCAAGAGACTGGTACATGGCCAGATTCAGGGCATTCTTCTTGTCCGGCCGATTAATGCGCAGAGTGAGTATCCCTTCGCTTGTTTCACTCTGTATAAGACCTGCGCTGTTCATATTCGGTTACCCCTTTGGATTGACTCTGCTCACACCATCGCCTTGAGACTCTCTGGAATTGGTACAGCCATATTGTTGATACTGTCAAAACAGACCATCGTAGTGCGGGCGGTGGCATAGACCTTTTCCTGGCTGTCATGGAGGCGATATTCCAGATCGAAACTGGAACGGCCCGTTTTTGCCACCCAAAGCGTAACGATCAATTCATCATGGAGCATGATCGGTATTTTGAAATCACACTCAGCCCGGGCAACAACAGTGAAAATCCCCTGTTCGGAAACTTCCCTGAAGAAGTCGCTGAACAGCTTGACTCGCGCTGTTTCCAGATAGGTGAAGTAGAGAGCGCTGTTAACATGGCCATAGGCATCCAGATCGGAAAACCTGAGTTCAATCGGGGTGGAATAGATTTGCGCCATCAGTTGCTCCTTTTGTGCCGGCCTGTTTCAGCAGCATGCTGACGGAGCCACTCCACCACCAGCGGGAAATGATCCCGCACCGCATCAGGGTGTGTCAGCATATCGATATGATCGTAATCATGCAGATTGCCGTTTTTACGGGCCAGCAGCGTATAACGGCAATCCTGCCGACCGGCCGATTCCATAAAATCCCGCACATCATTGGGATGCCCAAGGGCATGATCGTTCTCGGCGGCCAGGTACCAGATCGGCGGCAGGGACAGTTTTTTCAGGGCCGCGCCATAATCGAAGCCATCGTCCGAATCAATCCAGGCATCGTTTCTGACCCACTCTGCACTCTGGCGATAGGACTTGGCGGTTTCGCTGTCGGAACCGATCCGCAGCTGGCGCGCCGGGAGGTAACCGGCAATCAGACAAGCCAGCGGGCAGAGCCATTTCCAGACCAGATCCACTTTCAGGATGCGCTGAATGCTCCTGACCCGGATGGTGCGCTTGCTGCCGAAATAGACCAGTGAATCCACCGCTTTTATATACTCGGGGAAGCGCGCCAGAACCGACGAAAAGAGCACTCCGCCCCAGGAATGGGCCACCCACTGCTGGCGGAGCGGACCGCGAATATTCCTTACCGCTTCGACACAGGCCGGGATATCTTCGGTTATCGCCTCGGTCTGACCGAAGCGTGAGTTCCGGTTTATGGGGGGTGTACTCTTCCCCCGCCCACGCAGGTCAATCACATAGACATCGAAACCTTTTTCAGCCAGGTAGGGGGCCAAACCTTTGCCAGATTCCGAGTAGAAGATACGGCCGTTCTCGATGGCGCCGTGCAGCATTAAAACCGGCGGTCCAGCTTCGTTGACAGTAAAGCGCTGGAGTTGGAGAAGGTTCCCGTCTGGCAACGGCACCGGTATGGATTGCTGCTGGACAGTCAGCATAACGCCCCTTGCCTATTCCTTGCCAAGCATCCCCTTCTTCAGGGAGTCATCGGCCGGTTTGTCACCCAGGTAGATCGCCAAAACACCCCTGGCCAGCTTGGCCGATGGAACCGTTCCCAACATCCTGCCGTTATGGCTGACCGAGACAGTCCCGACAGAAGCGAGATTCAGATCAACCACATCACCCCGATTAAAATCGGCGGTGAAGAGTGCCAGGAATTTCTTCACCTCCGGGGAACCGGCCAGCTCGGGCGAATTATTGGCAAAACCTTCGCTGAAGGCTTCAATGATCTTTTCCTTATCAACCTTTGAATGCAGGAAATTCATCCTGATCAACTTGTCACCATTGTCCCGCAGCGCCTCAGTGGCGCTGGCGAGATGCCTGGCGGAATACAGTGATCCGATGTAGACCTTGATGAAAAACTTTTTCCTGATGCCGTACCCGTTCAATTTGAGCTGCTGATTGTGCATCATTACAGCCTGCTCCAGCTTGACCCCGGCCACCTCGAGAGCAGGTGACTGGCTGACCGAAAATAAAATCAGAATTAGCGCCATAAACAGATTTTTCATAATAATCCCTTTGCCGACTTGGTTCAGCCAATCTCGCGACCGGCCGTAAAACCCTGATGAATCGCTTCAAAAACCATGGCGGGCTGCAGAGCATCTCCGGCGACCCGGAATGGAATACCGCTGGCTGCAACCTGTTCCTGAAGCGGATTGTGGGAGCAGGTCCCGACCGCCAGCACAACAGATTCAGCCGGAATCTCCTCGATCTCCCCTTCCCACTCGATCCTGACGCAGTCGGCTGCAATCTCGATCACCTTGGCCGTGGTGCGGGTTTTCACACCGTAACGCTCCACGTCCTGCATCATACCCCAGCGAGTGCTCTTGCCGAAATTTTTGCCCAGCTCACTCAGCATTTCGATGACGGTGACTTCCTTGCTCCCTCTGGTCGCCAGAGCATACAGATCTTCAACCGTTTCGGCTCCGTGAACCAGCAGAAACTTGAGAGCTTCACCGGAAAGTGTGCCTTTTTCCGCTAGCAGCAGCGCTGTTTCGATCCCGACCGCGCCGCCGCCGATAACCACAACGCGCTTTCCTGTCATGACGCTTCCGGCTAACACATCCCAGGCCTGGACTACGTGCGGCAGCCCGGCTCCCGGTATGGGTGGCGTGATCGGCCGGCCGCCGGTGGCAATAATCACTGCGTCCGGTTTTATTTCCTCCAAAAACCGGTTATCGACCCTGGAGTTAAAGACGACCGTTGTCCCGGACAGCTCCAGCTGCCGCTCCAGGTCAATGGCCAGCTCGAGAAACTCTTCCCGCCCCGGAGCTGCGCCTGCCAGCAGCAACTGCCCGCCCAGATTGTACCCCGACTCATACAAACTGACCTGATGGCCACGCTCTGCGGCGGCAATGGCCGCGCTCATCCCGGCTGCCCCTCCGCCGACAACAGCAACAGCCAGAGGTTTGTCGGCCTTGGTAACGGCCCGCGAATGTTCATGGCCGGCCTTGGGGTTGCAGAGGCATTCCACCTGCTTCATTTTGAAAAGGTTGTCAAAACAGCCCTGTCCGCAAGCAACACAATGAACGATGTCGGCTTCATGTCCACTGCGGGCCTTCTCCGGAAAGTTGGGATCGGCGATCAACGCCCGACCGACCGCAACCATATCGCAGTAGCCATCGGAGATCATTTCGCGGGCCAACTCCGGATCGTTGATGCGGTGGCTGGCTATGACCGGGATATTTACCAGCTCCTTGATTCCACGCGCCAGATATCCAAATACGCCGCGCGGCACTTCGGTTACGATCTGCGGTACCTGCGCTTCATGCCAACCGACGTTAATACAGAGTGCATCCACACCGGCTTCTGCCAGTCGAACGGCATACTGCTGAAGTTCCTGACGGCTGGAGCCACCCTTCATAAACTCGTTGCCGTTCATCCTGACCAGCAGCGGGAACTCCGCGCCCACGGTTGAACGGACCGCCTTGACAACTTCCAGGCCGAAGCGGGTCCGACCATCGAAATCACCACCGTACTTATCGTCACGCTTATTGGTCAGTGGTGAGAGGAATTCGCTGATCAGGTAACCGGTGCCGGACAGAATCTCGACCGCATCAAAACCGGCCTCTTTGACTCGCCGCGCCGCCTGGGCGAAGCGGCTGATAATTTCCTCGATTTCGCTGATTTCCAACTCGCGTGGTGTTTCGCGGGTCAGGCGTGACGCGATCGCCGAGGGTGCCACCGGCTGTTTTCCTCCCATCAGCATGGAGTGATTGTAGCGTCCGGCATGGTTAAGCTGAACCGAGGAACGGGCGCCATTCTCGCGGATGGCGGTGGCCAGGCGGGTCAGCCCCGGTATGTAGATATCCTTGTGGGCACCGATATTTCCGGGGTTGCCGGAAAGTTCATCGATGGTGGCATAGCCGACCGTGATCATCCCGGCCCCGCCACGGGCCCGCTCGGTGTAAAAATCCACCAAACGGTCGCTGACAGCATAATTTCCGGCCATATTCATATGCATGGCCGGCATGAAGATGCGGTTTTTGACCTCCATGCGGTTGATGGTAATCGGCTGAAAAAGAGGATCGATCATTATTTACTCCCTTGCGAAACGGTCTCGTATAAATCACTGACCTGATCAAACAGACCGATCTGTTCCAGTGAGGCCTTTAGCAGGCCCGGGTTGTGAATAAGATCCAGCATAAAGACGATCTCCGAAATTTTCAGATAAACGAAAAACGGCTCGATCAGACGTCCCTTGAAAAGCTGCTCGATAATGTTGTTCAGGGTCAGTTTTCTGAGGGGAAGTACCTGTGCGGCGCGCTCCAACAGGGTTTTGACGTAGAAGAGGATTGCCCGATCAACGCCATCCACAAACTGACGGTGTCCCGGCAGGATCCGCATCCCCCGAAGCTTTGCCAGATTAAGGAGGCTGCCGCAGTAGACATCGTAATTACGGAATCGTCCTTCAAAAGTGTCCAGATCAACATCCAGCAGCGGAGCCTGGAAGATGTTTCTGAGGAGGATATCACCGGTCACGGCCGAATCCCCCACCAGATAGGCCAGATCGCTTTGGGAGTGCCCCGGGCAGGCCAGATAGCTGATCCCGAGATTGGACAATTCAACCGTTTCCTCCACAATCCGGAACCGTTCCGGCATGGCTGGAAAGACTTTGTTACGTTCGAAAGACTCCCTTAATTGAACAGTAAAATCCCCGCCAAAACCGTATCCGGTCAGAAGCTCGGCAATCCGTTCCATCCGCTCGGCGTGACGGCGGAATTTGATGGCGTCCCGACGCGGGATGAATATTTGGGCATCGCTATGACGCAGGATAAAATTGGCCAGTCCATAATGGTCCACATGGCAATGCGTTATAAACAGATATTTCAGCTGTTTCAGATCGACATTCTCCAGCAGTGCCGCTTCACCCTCCGGCGTGGGGGGACCGGTGTCAAACAGCGCAGGCCCACCTTCAAGCATTGTGCTGTAGAAATGAACCTCCCCCACCATATAGGGGGTCTGTGCGGTGTGCTGTTGCATGGAGTCTGGCCCCTGGCCTGTCACCCTAAAAAATATACTTGTCCGCTTCGATGGAAGCTCCCGCCAGCTGCCGTTTTGCCTTGAGCAGGCCGGTGGCGTCATACTTGGTAAAGCGGCGGATACCGGCCAGCAGCATGGTCAGGGTATCACCTTCCTCGATGTAGTAGGCCGCCCGACGCGCGGCGGAGGCCGCTTTCTCGGTGCCATTGAAGGTAAACACTTTAACGGCGGCGCTGACTGAAGCTTTTTTGCTTTCGCTCAGCTTCGGCAGGATCTTCTCGGCGCGCAGTACGGCGCTCTCGATGGCAAAGATGTTGATGGCCAGATCAGCAACGGCCAGCAGGATTTCCTGTTCGTCCTTGATCGTATCCATGAATTTCTGCACTCCGCTGCCGGCCAGGACCAGGAAGGCCTGCTTCAGGTTAGCGATCAGCACCTTTTCAGCCGCAAAGGGAACAGAATCGTCAAGCTCGTCGAAAGATGGCGACATCAGCGACTCAAAAGCCTTCATGGCCTCTTTCTGGAGTGGAATCTCCCCTTTCATAGCACGACGGAGGATTATGCCGGGGATCAGCAAACGGTTGATCTCGTTGGTACCTTCCCAGATCCGGTTGATGCGCTCGTCGCGATAGTATCCTTCAGCGGCATATTCCTGAATAAAGCCATAACCGCCATGAATCTGGACGACCGCATCCACCACATCGGCCAAAACCTCGCTGCAGAAAACCTTGGCGATGGCACATTCGAGAGAATATTCCTCGATCCCCTGTTGATATGATTCATAATAGTTGGGCGTATCCTTGGGGATAGTGGCCAAGCGGTCGTCAATCAGCCCGGACAGACGATAAATAAGCGATTCCGAGGCAAAGATGGCGGCGCTCATATCGGCAATTTTTTCCTGGATGGCCCCGAAAGTTCCGATGGTAACTCCGAACGCCTTGCGCTCGTTGGCATATTTGATTCCGGTGGCAAGCGACACTTTGGCCGCACCGGTTACGGCGGCGCCCAGCTTGAAGCGCCCGACATTGAGGACGTTGAATGCGATCTTGTGCCCCTTGCCGATCTCGCCCAGCAGGTTTTCGACCGGCACCCTGGCATCTTCCAGCACGACCTGGGTGGTGGATGACCCCCTGACCCCCATCTTGTTCTCTTCCGGGCCAATGCTCAGTCCCTCGGTGTTGCGCTCCACCAGAAAGCCGGTAAAGTGCTGTTTGTCGATCTTGGCAAAAACGGTAAAGAGATTGGCCATGCCGCCGTTGGTGATAAACTGTTTGGTGCCGTTGAGGATGTAATGTTTGCCGTCAGCTGAGAGCGTGGCGGTCGCCGCAGCCCCCAGGGCATCGCTGCCGGAACCGGGTTCGGTCAGACAGTAGGCCGCAATCCATTCACCGGAGATGATCTTGTGCAGATACTTCTCCTTCTGCTCTTTGGTACCGTAATAGACCAGCGGAAGCGTGCCGATGCCGGTATGGGCGGAATAGGTCACGGAAAAGGAGCCGGCCTGGGACAGCTTTTCAGCTGCCAGCATGCTGGTAGCCTTATCCAGTTCAAGTCCGCCGTACTCTTCCGGTGCATCGATCATCAACAGTCCCAGTTCACCACACTTTTTCATCAGTTCCACCGTCAGCGGAAGATTGTGATGCTCGATCTCCTCACGAAGCGGCACAACTTCATTCAGAACAAACTGTTCGGTAGTATCACCGATCTGCCGCTGCTCGTCGCTGAAATCCTCCGGTGTAAAGATGTCGTTTTTATCGGTTTCGACTATCAGATATTCGGCGCCTTTGAATAGTTTTGCGGGCATGTTGTTCACCTCTGTATTTAGTATTTTTGATTTTGCTTTCAGACCCCTTTTTAAAGGGGTGAATCTCCAACATCTCTACACCTTCTCAAAAATCCCGGCCGCGCCCATACCGCCGCCTATGCACATGGAGACCATGCCGTAGCGTGTATCGCTGCGCTGCATCTCATGCAGAATACTGGCGGTCAGCTTGGCTCCGGTGCAGCCGAGCGGATGTCCCAGCGCGATCGCCCCGCCGTTCACATTGACCCTGGCCGGATCGATACCAAGTTCCTTGACACAAGCCAGGGACTGGGCCGCAAAAGCCTCATTCAGCTCAATCAGCCCGATCTCGTCCAATGTTAAGCCGGCCATCTTGAGTGCCGCCGGTATGGCTGCGACCGGGCCGATCCCCATGATCTCGGGCGGAACCCCTTTGACGGCAAAGGCGACGAAACGGGCCAACGCTTTTTTGCCAATCTTTTTCAGATAATCCTCGGACACCACCAGCACCGCCGCTGCGCCATCAGTCATCTGGGAGGCATTTCCGGCGGTTACGCTGCCGGTGGCCTTGAAGGCCGGTTTCAGTTTGGACAGTCCGGCAACAGTCGTATCGGCGCGCACACCATCGTCAATATCGACCATTTCCTTGCTGCGCTTCATCTTCCCATTTATCAGCGCGCAGTTTTCTACCTCCACCGGAATGATCTCGTCCTTGAACTTGCCCGCCGCGATAGCTGCGGCAGCCTTGAGATGGCTGGCCGCGGCAAAGGCATCCTGATCTTCCCGGGCTATACCGTATTTATCCGCAACCAGCTCGGCCGTAATTCCCATGGAGGCGAAAGATTCCGGCCAGTTGGCCACCAGTGACGGGTTTGCACTGTACTTGCTGCCACCCATCGGAATCATGCTCATGCTTTCGGCGCCACCGGCAATAATGCAGTCGGCAAAACCGGCTATGATCCGCTCCGCCGCAGTTGCAATCGTCTGCAAACCGGAGGAGCAGAAACGGTTGACGGTCTGGGCCGGCACTTCAACCGGCACACCGGCCTTCATGGCCGCCACGCGGGCAAAGTTCATCCCCTGTTCCCCCTCCGGAAAAGCACAGCCGATAATGATATCCTCCACGTCGTGCGGATCTATGCCGGTTTTATCCAGCAGCCCCTTAATGGCGGCCGCCGCCAGATCGTCCGGGCGGACATCTTTCAGTTTTCCTTTTTTTGCGCGGCAGCCGGGGGTGCGGTAGGCGGCCAGAATATATGCGTTTCTCATAGGTATCCTCCGTATGTGTAGGGGCGAATCTTGTATTCGCCCTTGCTTGCCAGTATTTGCCCTTGCTGTGGGCGATCACAACAATCGCCCCTGCACATGCCGCATCAATTCCGCAACGGCTTACCCTTCTTGAGCATATGCTGGATGCGCTCCAGGGTTTTCTTCTGGCCGCAGAGCCGCACAAAGGCTTCCCGTTCCAGATCCAGCAGGTACTCCTCGGTTATCAGGGTACCGGCCGGGACATCACCGCCGGTAATAACATCGGCCACCGCGCTGGCCAGATACTGGTCATACTCGGAGATAAAACCACCCTGCTGCATATTCCAGAGCTGAGACTTGATCGAGGCGGCCACGCCTCGGCCGGGTGCTTTCAGGTCGGTCAACGGCCGACCGGGGCGGTAATTGGCGGCCAGCGAGATGGCCTTCAGTTTGGCGTCGTGGATACGCTTGTCAATATCCATGGTAATTGCGTCCCCCTGGCGCATGAAGCCCATCGGTATCAACTCGGCAGCCGACATGCTGACTTTGGCCATGGCGATATTCATGTAATTTTTAAAGATGAAAGGGGTCGCATCAACTTCAAACTCTTCGGCCAGCTTGATGGCGCGAACCGCCATCTCCTTGGTACCTCCGCCGGCCGGCAACAGACCGACTCCAAGCTCCACCAGCCCCATGTAGGTTTCGGCATGGGGAATAATGGCATCTGCATGCAGGCAGGTCTCGCAGCCGCCCCCCATAACAAGATTGTGCGGAGCGGCCACGACCGGAATTCTGGAGTATTTGATCGCCATCATCGCCTTCTGGAAACCCTTGACCGTCATGGCGATCTCGTCGTAGGCCCCTTCCGCAATAGCCATCACCAGCAGCATCAGGTTAGCGCCGGCCGAGAACATACTGCCATCATTGGCAATCACCAGACCGACGCCGTCTTCTTCCGCACGCCGGATGGCCTTGTGGGTCATGGAGAGAATCTCGCCGCCAATGGCATTCATCTTGGTGTGGAACTCCAGACAGAAGACACCGTCACCCAGATCGATCACCGATGCTCCGCTGTTCTTTTCCACCACTTTGTCGTTTTTCTTGAGTATCGTCAGGCTGATATGGGTCGGCTTCTGCGGAACTTCGTAGTACTGTCCGTCAACAATGCCGTAGTAGTATTTTTTACCGTTCTCGAACTTGTAAAAATATTCGACAGATTTGAGACCGGCCGGGACCTTGACGCCGTCCTGTTCGGCCCGTTCCACGAAATAGGCTACGCCGACGGCATCCAGCATTTCAAAGGGACCCAGCTCCCAGTTAAAGCCCCATTTCATGGCGTTGTCGATATTAACGATATCGTCGGCTATCTCAGGAATCCGGTTGAAGGTGTAGATCAATGTATCTCGCAGGTTGATCCAGGCGAATTTGGCCGCTTTGTCGCCTGCGGTAATCAGTGAGCGCAGCCGTTTGGCCGGGTCGTCAATGGATTTGGCCGCTTCGATCGAAGCGAATTTGGGGCGCTGCGAAGGTGCATATTCACCGGTTGTATAATCATAGTAGAAAAATTCCTGCCCCTGCTCCCCTTTTACCTTTTTGAAAAAACCCTGCTTGCTCTTGTTGCCCAGCAACCCTTTAGCCACCATCTCCTTGATAAAATCGGGGAATTTGAAGATTTCTCGCTGTTCGTCATTCACCAGCAACTCGTAGGAGTTGTTGGCCACGTGCTGAAGGGTATCGACACCAACCAGGTCGGCGGTGCGAAAGGCAGCACTTTTGGGACGTGCCGTTGCCGGACCGGCCACCGCATCGACCTCTTCCACGGTCATCCCCATCTCCAGCATGGTGCGCACGCAATTGCAGATGGCATAGACGCCGATCCGGTTGGCGATGAAGTTGGGAGTGTCCTTGGCATAGACGATACCTTTACCCAGCCGCTTGGAGATGAAATCAGCCATGAAGGCGGTTACGGCCGGGTCGGTCGCCGAGCAGGATACGATCTCCAGAAGGCGCATATAACGTGGCGGATTGAAGAAGTGGGTCACCAGCAGGTTTTTACGGACGTTTTCCGGCAGGCACTCTGCAATTTCGTTAATCGAAAGGCCACTGGTGTTGGTTGAAAGAACAGCTCCTTCTTTCAGGTTCGGCACGACCTTTTCGGTGAAGAGCTGCTTCTTGATCGCCATATTCTCGATTACAACCTCAATCACCCAGTCGCAATCTTTCAGTTTCGACAGGTCGTCTTCAAAATTTCCGGTTTCGATATTCGCGGCGTAGCTTGTCAGAAAGAAGGGAGCCGGTTTCATCTTCTTCAACCCTTCCAGTCCGGCAGCTGCAATGCGGTTGCGCACCTTTGGATCGTCCGTGGTAAGACCGGCCGATTTTTCAGCATCATTTGTCTCTCTCGGAACGATGTCCAGCAGGAGTACCTGAATACCGGCATTGGCCAGGTGCGCGGCAATGGTAGCTCCCATCACTCCCGCCCCCAGGACCGCTACCTTATTGATCTGTTTCATTATATTCCCCCTTTTGGTGACTGAATCCAACTCCGTATCAATTGCTGTGATCTATGTACAGATCCTCCAACTTTTGCTTGTATTTTTCATAAATGATCTTCCGCCTCAGTTTCAAGGTCGGGGTCAATTCGCCACCTTCGATAGAAAAATCATGGGCCAGCAGCACGAATTTCTTGATGCTTTCATATTGGGCAAGTCGCAAGTTGATGTCGGCGATTCTCTGTTCGAACAGTTTTTGAACCTGCTCGTTCATCACCAGATCATCCATCACGTAATAATGAATATGCTTCTCTTTGGCAAATTCCAGCAAACGCTCCAGATTCGGCACTATCAGGGCGGTCAGATACGGTTTGCGGTCGCCGTATACGAAAGCCGAAGTAACATATTTATCCATCTTGAGGGCATTTTCAACCGGCTGGGGGGGGATGTTCTTGCCGCCAGCGGTGATAATCAGCTCTTTCTTGCGATCGGTTATATAGACGAACCCACCATCCAGATGACCTATGTCTCCGGTTTTGAACCAGCCATCCTGAATGGCCTCGGCGGTGGCAGCCGGATCATTGTAGTAGCCGGGCATGACCTGAGGACCCCTGACCAGAATTTCCCCATCTTGCGCGATTTTGAATTCAGTTTGCGCTAATGCAACTCCGACAGAGCCAAAACGGACATGTTCAAAATTATTGAAGCAGAGCGCCGGACTTGTCTCCGTCAGGCCATACCCCTCAAAAATCGGAATGCCGATCACCCAGAAAAATTCATTGATTGTCTTATCCAGCGGTGCACCGCCGCAACAAAACAGCTTCATGTTTCCGCCGAACTTGGCCCTCACCTTGCTGAACACCAGCCGGTCTGCAATTGAATATTTGAAACCGAGCAGGGCCGGCACCTGTTTATGGAGGTATTTGGCCTCGACAAATTTCTTTCCGATATCCACCGCCCAGTGGAACAGATTCCTTTTGATGACCGGCATCTGATGGGCGTTCTCATAAATCCGGTGGTAGATTTTTTCAAACAGGCGCGGTACGCTCACCATCAAGGTCGGCCTGACCTCGATCATATTTTCCGGAACTTTTTCAATGCTGTCAGCGAATGCCAGCAGAGCGCCGTTAAAAATCGTCATGTAGTAACCGGCCGTTCTTTCCAGGATGTGACTCAACGGAAGGAAACTCAACAGCACTTCATCCTCTGTGATAACACCGGCCTGCTCAGTCAGATACTGGATATTGGTCAGAATATTGTTATGAGTGAGCATAACCCCCTTCGGCACACCGGTTGTGCCGGACGTATAAATAAGAGTCAGCATATCCTCCGGGGCTATACAATCTATTCCAGCCTCAAGATCCATTCTTTCTTCGGCACTGATCGGCGTGTCTATCTCGGACATCTGATAAAAGGTGCAAACAGGCAGAGCCGTCCCCCCAAGAAATCTCTCAAACGAGATCACCAGTTCGACCGCCGGTATTGAATCCTTGATTTTCAGTAACTGGCCGTACAGGAACTTACCGGAAACAAACACTATCCTGGCTCCGGAATGGTTGAGCATGTATTCAATCTGCTCCGGGGTATTTGTTGGATAAATCGGGACTGTAACGGCACGCGCACACAGGATGCCCATGTCGGCTATCACCCAGCCGGCACGGTTCTCCGAAAGTATGGCCACCCTGTCACCCGGCTTGATATCCAGTTTTTTCAAGCCGCGCGAAACCATAAGCGCCCGTTCGTAATACTCGGCATAACTCAAGGTGACATATTTGCCCTGCTTGCGATATTTGAGGGCCAGCCGCTCCCGGAATTTGGAAGCATTTGTTCGCAGCAGGTCGGGAATTGATTTGAAGGGAGCTTGGTTCATACACCACCACCAGTGCTGGTTTATTTTACACAAAGCTACATAACCTTGACATTCATGTCAAGTATAAACTCATTTTATTTTTCTGTCTTACTCCAAATACTCCAATACAAGCAAAAACCGTTTACTGCTTCCACCATTGACTTTTTCCTATCATGTAAAACCGGTTATCCAGCCCTCGTAAAATATTATATTTAATTACACTAATATGCAAAAGTAGTAGCACTGGCTGTAACACAACTGTTTTTAACGCTATTTGCACTATACCAACGCTCTTTTACATGCCATAACCCAGCCAAATCAACAGCTGCAATGCTAAGGTATTTTTTTAAATTTTCTACTTGACATGCGCGTTAAGGTCATTTAGATTTTGCTAAAATAGTGTTTTACGGTAGCCGCAGCCAACGAACAAGTTCGCATCACCAAGAAAGGAGTCTAACATGAAAAGGAAAATCGTAGTGGCATCATGCATTGCAACAGCAGTGGTGGGGACGGCAAGCATATCGTTTGGTGCGGGGTTCAAGGTTGCAGAACAGGGGGCCAAGGCCATGGCGATGGGCAACGCCTTTGCCGCCCAGGCGGACGATGCCTCCGCACTGGCCTACAACCCGGCCGGAATCGCATTCCAGAAGGGAAATCAGCTGCAGATCGGCAGCACAACAATCCTTGTGCCGCAGACACAATTTAACGGCACCACAAAACTGAGCGGCACAACCCAGGTTTCCGAAAAGGCCAATCGCGACATTTTCATCGCGCCAACCGTTTACGCCACCGCCTCCCTGGAAAGCATACCACTCACTTTCGGTTTGGGAATCAACTCGTTTCATCCGCTGGCAAAGCGCTGGGATGCCAGCAGTGAGTTTCGAGACAGTATTCAGGAGATATCCATCAAGCCGATCAATTTCCAGCCGACTGTCGCCTATCGCAATGACGACTGGAAACTGGCGGTGGCCGGCGGCCTGGACGTAACCTACGCCCAGGTTTCAATGCAGAAGATGGCGTATGCCCAATTACCGCCGTCACTCGGCGGGAGTTATGCGGAGCTGGGTACTTTGGGTGCCGACGCAACCGGAACAGGATATGGCTACAACTTCGGCCTGCAGTGGAAACCGCTCTCTAACCTCAGTTTCGGAGCTGCGTACCGTAGCGAAATCAAGCTTGATCTTGAAGGTGACGCCACTTATCTGGCAACCACCGCACTCGGTGCAAATCCGGCACTTGGGCTGACTAACAAACTCAAATCGACAGCCTCAACCAGCATAACCCTCCCGGATGCCATTACACTCGGCGTGGCCTGGAAGCCGGTTGAACAGTTGACCTTGGAGTTTGATGCAGATCGTACCGGTTGGAGCAGCTACAACAAACTGGAGCTCAAATTCCAGGCTCCAATGGCGGCAGCCTTCAATAACAAACCGGATGCCAAAAACTGGGAAGATGTCTGGGCCTACCGCTTCGGCGCACAATATGCTGTGACTCCTAAATTTGATCTGCGCGCCGGCTATGCCTATGACAACAGCCCGACACCCAGCACCACTCTCAGCCCCGAGCTGCCGGATGCCGACCGTCATAACTTCAGCATAGGCTCAGGACTGCACAACGAGTTTGGCTCCATAGATCTGGCCTACATGTGGGTGCATTGGGTTGACCGTACTGTAGCCAACGCCAAAGAGGCCGGTACATTTAAAAGCGATGCCCACCTGTTCGCCGTGTCAGTTACCTACAAATTTTAACAGCCAGCTGAGTAGTCAAAGTTTTTAGAGCGGGGGCCAACGGCCCCCGCTCTACTTTACAATCAGCGGATTGATTGCGAGGAGGGATTGTTTCGAAAATCAAAGATAATCCGCACTACAACGTCATATCGCTCAGAATATATTTTAAGGAGGGCCAACATGCCTGAAAGCATTTTCAAGTCGTTGCAGGACAGCTACCATAAGGGTGTATTCGGAGTACCAACGATATTTTATTTCTCAGTTGACGACATCAAGAAAACCGTAACGCTCGACGAAGAAGGTTGCTCTGTCCAGAATGGAAAAACCGTTGATGATGCTGATTGCATCTGCAAAACAAGTGCTGCAATGTTCAACAAAATCTGGAATGAAGGTTACCGTCCGGGAATCATGGATTTCATGGGTGGTGCCATTAAATCAAACGCTCCCCAACTCCTCCAGCAGTTTTTAAGCGCCTTTGGTAAGTGATATAACTACTCAGCACACAACAGCCACATTTGAAAAGTCTCCGGGATTAAATTCAATGACATGCTGACAGATAATTTTCCACAAGAGCACTCGGCTTACTCAAGCGCGAATTCAGCTGACCAAAATCACACTTTCGACATAAATAACACTGCTGACAGATAACGTATTAAGTTGCCAGAATTATCACAAACAACACTGGCACTAAAATTGCTTTTACGTTAAATAACTGACAGCATTGTATTAAGGAGATAGCTCGTGAAAAAGTTAATTATTGCCGCCATAATGTTTGTGGCATCGGCAGTCAGTTCATTCGCCACAACCTATAATTTTTCCGGCATAGACAATGGGGGACTTGGGTCTGCAACAATGGACATTTCAATATCCGGAAACACTTTAACCATGATCTTGAAAAACACTTCTCCAACCACTCTGGTAGATGGGTCCGGCATCAATGCCCCCGGAATAACCGGGTTCGGGTTCAACCTGGACTCCAACAACTCCGTGACCAACTGGCTATTGACTGCCTATGCCTCCCAATCCGCAACCACACCAATTACAATTGGTTCAAGCATCAATACAAGTAGCTACAAATGGAAACTTGGAACCACACAAGCAGGTGTCACTATGGATTATTTAAATTACCTGAAGGACATTAAGGGCGCTCTTTATAACCCGGCTGCGACCCAAGGACTCTCTGCCAAACCAAATTATTTCACTGATGCAATTCTCACGATGACTTTTGCCTCGACTCCTGTACTTGACCCGACACCCGATGCCATAGGCAGCGGCCTCACTGGTTCCGAATATGTCCGAATGCAGTCCGTAGGAAATGGAGGCAGCCTGAAATTAACCCCTGAACCCACCTCCACGCCAGTCCCAGAACCGTCCACCATATTGCTGCTTTGTGCAGGACTTGGTGGCTTGGCATTTTGGAGAAGAAAAAGAGCCTGATATCTGTCGGTTTTTATTACAGTTAATTTGCGGTGCAGCCAGACGGTTGCACCGTTTTTATTTATAAATCCGAAGCAGCAAAATCAACCTTCACCTCAAAATTCATCTATTGCACTCAACTCGATTGGTGTTAATCTCCTGTTATGAACCAACAACGGCGGCGATGTATTCAGAGCGACCGCCACGCAATCCAAATCCAAGCTAAAAAGGAGAGATCAAATGACACAGCAACCGGCCCCACTCTACCTAAAATTAAAGGAGCGTCACCCCGAACTGATCGGGGCGGTCGAGGCAATGAGCAAGGCGGCCCGCACTTCCGGTCCGCTGGATGAAAAAACCGGGCACCTGATCCAGCTGGGTGCGGCAGCAGCGATTCATTCCAGAGGTTCCGTCTGCAGCCATGCCGCACGGGCCAAAGAATCCGGTGCGACCATCGATGAAATCCACCACGCCATCATCGTACTCACCAGCACCATCGGCTTTCCAACCGTGGCAGCCGCTTTGTCATGGGTCGATGAAATGCTTGAAAAACAGGCATAAACTTATTGCCACTGCACCAGACAAAAAAAAGCCGCCTTCCTGGACAGGGGGGCGGCTTTTTCTTTTTGCTTCCATTACTGCTTACTTCTGAACCCACTTACCGTTCTGAAGCTGCATCCACCAACCCGGTTTTGAAGCTTCACGCCTTGTTTCGGCATATGTCGCCGCAGCCTTGCCCATGGTCTGATCAAGCGCGGCTTTGGTTGCTTCCTGCTTGGTAATTTTCAGTATCGCTTTCGCCATGCTGCCGATGACCGTCTTGCGATTCCTGTTTTCCGCAGCAACCGCCGCTTCATCCTGAGCAGTGACCTTTGCCTTGTCACGCACAGTCACCAGACCCTGGCTGGTCGTTCCGACCGCCCCGCTGTCAAAGAGAGCATCCAGAGCAGGCAGCCTCTGGCTCATTTCAGCATAGGCAGCAACAACCTCGGGCATACTCCCCAGCTCGATTGCCAGATCATCACCGCTCTCCGCGGCATGGGCAGCCGGGATGAAAGAGAAACCCGGCAGCCTGTCAAACAGCCTGCTCTGCTGCCCAGGTCGAGGCGGCACCGGTTCCAAGACCGGCGCTTTTTCAGGGCCGGGCAGTTTCTCCCCTTCATTTTTCAGGAGCATTTCGTCAAGCGATTTGTAGGCATCCTTGACCGCCTTTTCGGGAAAATAAACATTTACTGTTATAATCGCACAGGAAAACAGCAGCCCGCATCCACCGGCCAACAGCCATTTCAAAAGTTTCATATTTTTACCCTCCATTTGAGTGTCCGTAGATTATAGCGCATCCGGCAGATAAATAAAGTCATTCATCCCACTTGAATTCAGTTTCAACCGGAGCGGTGGCTGGCGCACCCTTTCCTGCGGCGCCACCGGAACTCTTGCCCCGCACCGTCGCCTCCTTGATGGAATTCAGCAGATGGTCAATTGCAATCCGGTTCTGACTGGGGGCAATCGTGACACTCAGGTCGCGGACCCCCAAAAAGTTGGTATGCGAGATATCAAGACTGTCAAAGGTCAGATAACCTTTTTCAAGAGAAGCCTTGATTCCGGCATGATCGTAAGCCCGGTCCGAACTGAAAAAGAAACCGCTCAGTTTTTTTCCGGACAGGCGTTGGAGGAACTCCTTGCTGACCAGCATTTTTTCGCCAGCCGTTTCACGTGCCCAAAATTCGGTAAAGCCGGAAATACCGGTCAGCTGTTTCCCCTTTCCCTGAATACTCAACACCCCGTCTATTTTACCGGAGATATAACCGGCAATGGCCGGAAAAGCCTTGCAGAGCTGCACCAGACTGAGTTCATTTATCAGCATATCCCCCCGGTAGAGAATCCCGTTTTGTGCCGTAATGAAACCCTTTCCCAACAGAGTTCCGCCGTAAAGCGAAGAATCGAGGGAGATAATTTCCGTGACACCCCGGGAGGCCCTCAGCCTGAGTTTGACGGAATCCAGATTTAACCCGCTGAAACTGGCGCTGACAATGGTGATGGTCTCCACTTTTTCTGTTTTACGGCGAAGTTGCTCCATCAGTGAAGCATAGTTCTGCCGGTTAAAGCTCGAAGAGTTCGGAGGCTTGGCAACCACTTTGCCGGAGAGATCGAGAGACAGCGGCAGCAAGCCGTTTATACCCGAAACCTTCATATTGCCAGAGGGGGCGTCAATACCGATATTGGCCAGAGTTACCGCGCCATCGACAAGAATTTTGCCTTCCTGCAAGTTGATAGTCCCTTCGGTTGCAAGTCCACCCTTAACAGTCGCCTCCTGTATTGATCGCGGCATGGCATTTATGAATGTATCCACAAGAGCTGCCAGTGATGTGCTTGGAACATTAAAGGCAATCCGTCCCTGGCGGGCCGGCAGATTGGCATTTTCTATAGCCCCGCTGGCGTTGAGAACCAGATCCTTTCCGGCGGTCAGCAACAGCTGATTTAGGACCAGTTTCTTACCAGACAGGTCTCCATTGACAATAGCTCCACCGCTGGAGAGCAATGATTTGCCCCCTTTGCCGGTCACGGCAATATTATTGCCGGCCGCCTCCAGGTGACAGAAAAGACCATCGGACTTGGCGTAACGACCGTTACAGACAGTATCCAGCGTTCCTCCCGATAGTGCCAAATCACCCTTGATCCCGGCATACTTGCTGACTCCGGCCAACCGGATCCCTTTTGCGTTGAGCCTGAATCCGACCTTTTCCAATGGGGCAAAGGGATTGAATACCGCATCCCCTTTTATTGAGCCACCCAGCAGTGTCGCTGTAAAATCCGCCTTGCCACCGGCTTTTGAAAACGCGGCATTGATGGCGGGAGCGCCAGCCTCCTTCCCCTGCCAGGCCACCTTTTCAGCGGCAAGTTGCGCCGTTCCTTCCAGCCACTTCCCTTCAGGGTTATAAACATAAGCGCCGCGAATCTTTCCGGACAGTTTTTTTAACAGGGCATCGCCGCGCTGCAGGTCGCATCCGCTAAAGTCCGCAATCACCGGATAGCGAACGAATCTTGATAAAACCTGCTTAACCGGCAGACGAATCGAGAGGCGCGCAAGCGACACCGTAAAATCTTTGCCCCTGACGGCAGCACCCTCCATTACTCCAATCTCGTCGGCATAGAAAGCCCGGGCTGTCAGCGAAACGCCCTTAACCTTTGCGGATAAGGCCGGTATTTTTGCCTTGATGGATTTTAAATGCCCGTCAAATGTAACCTGGAATGGCGCATCCAGTGCTTCAAGGAGCGCTCCGGCTTCCGACTTGGTCTGCGTCGCCTTTCCAACTGCGACCACTGATTTGCCTCGGCTGGAAATCACGGTGTTAACCGTCAGATCATTGAAAATAAGTCGCTCCCCCTGTTTCAGCAATCCGTGGGAAAAGCCGATGCGTCCCGTGGCGGATGAAATACCGTCAGCCGCATTGCCGGTCAGGTGCAGGGAACTTTTGTCCAACCTGCCGCCGATCGTGATTTTTCCGTGGGCCAGTTGTGGAAACAGGGGATAGATTGAGGCTACATCAATCTCATCCACTCCGGCATCGATCACAAAAGACTTAGCCCGTTTCAGCTCCCTGACAGTTCCGGAGGCCCGTATCGCAAGCAGCTTGTTCAGATGCAAAGTCAGAGTTTCAATTGTCAGGACATCTTTTCGCAGATCGTAACCGGCCACAAGAGTAAGATTGCCGCCAAAGGCTTTTCCGGTAGCGACGGCAGGCAGGGACGCCGCGCTGAAGCCCACCTCTCCCCTGGCATTAACAATACCATTCCGCAGATTAGCCGTCACCAGGAGAGTTGCATTCCCCTGCTCCGGCAGGTAACCGCTTTTGCTTCGCAGCAGTCCAGAGAGACTTTTGAGAGAGACCGATGAAGATGAAAGGGATAGATCCAGTTCCGGCTCTTTGTCCAGACGCGCTTTGCCGGACAGCGTGTAATGGTTGTGGCCGGGATCGTCAAACGCCAGATTAAATCCTGATTTTTCAGAGCCCTTGTTTGCAAAATCGGATACATTCAGGGACAGCCCCGCAAGCCGCTGATCATTGATCTGCAAAGCTCCCCTCGTAATTTTGAGTTGGTGAATCAAAATTTCTGCGGAGGAAGGTTTTACCGATGAAAATCGACGCTGCATTTGACTGAAATTCCAGACCCCGCCGCTGTTTTTTTGCAGGTCAACCGCAATTCCTTCCAATTCGATCTTTTCAAATGTCCTATGCCCGGACAGCAATTTCAACCAGAGCGGGATGATGGTCATCGAATCTACTGACAACAACCTGGAGAGCGGGAAACCCTCGGGATTTGCGACAGACAGTCCCTTCAAATGCAGTGCACCGCCTGAAAGATCGATTTGCTCAATGACAACCGGCTGTCCAATAACATCAGAAATCATTCCGGATATGCGTGACGCGGCATGAGGGGTTGCAATATATTTGGTTAAAGCCACGGGAAGAATTATTGCCAGACCAACCAGGACAATGGCCGTGTAGAGCAGGATTTTTTTGCATTTTCCGGTTATTGGGTTTTTCATTCGGATATTTTCCGGTTATTTTATGCAGTTATCAAGCAAATTGCCCATCGCTATCATTATCTGACCAGCATTGTAACATGTTTTTTTTGGGCAGTTATAATTCCAGAGGAGTTTTTTCAAAACAAGAAAAGGCGGCGTAGATTAATTAATCATCCATTGAGGGACGGTTTTCACATTTTCAGCTTTGCATGGCGAAGCGAGTTTGTGTAATGTCAAACGGCAAGATCCCTCCACGGAGACCAAATGGGAGAAAAAGCATAATGAAAGTTACAGAAAAGCAGCTCAAGGCACGTGTTACCGAACTTAATCTTGGCGTTTTGAAAGAGACGACATTCGGGATAAAGGTGGATCGCGGGAGCAAAGGTTATTCATGCAGCCTGATTTATCGGGATCAGACACCGCCCGAATTACTGTTGGAAGAAGGCAGCGCCTCCGAAGCCAGTGCCTGTATCGAGGCTGTAGCCGCTACTCACAGGATTTTCAGGCAATCAATGATGGGTGGCGTCGAAAAGCCGGAGTTCCTCACCGATGAGATGTTTCTGAAAAAGGGGGGCGAACGCTGCCCCAGAACCAGATGCGGTTCCCGCGACATCATCGCCGGTTGGGTGGAAAAGAACCCCGATGGACTAAGCCAGGCGCATCGCTGCGGTAAATGCGGTCTTGATTACGTCATCAGATACAAGATGGAAGGTTATCAAATTGCTTTGCAGGAAGATGTTTGCGGACAATAACAGCTCATGGATAGTCGCAGCTACACGGCCATAAATACCACAATAGTAGTATTTATGGCTTTTTCGCGCCATTTCAGGGCCATAATACCACTAATGTGATATTTATGTTCGGCAGCAGACGTACTTAGCTTGCGCGGCGAATCCGGCTAATCGCCTCGTCCGCTGTGCAGAAATCAATCCCGGCGCGCCCCATTTCTTCCAGCGCCTCTTCAGAATCCCCCGCAACGATATTTACTCCTGCTATGGCATCGGTCAGCAGTGTCACCTCAAAACCGGCTTTCTTCGCATCCAGCGCCGATGAGCGGACACAGTAGTCGGTTGCCAGACCTCCCACATACAGATGCTTGACCTGCAACCCGGCCAGGATTTCCCCGAGCGAGCTTCCGTCTGCGCTTACTCCGTCGAAGGATGAATAGGAATCCGAATCCGGGTCATTCCCCTTGGAGACAAACAGTGTCCCCTCCGGCAGGTGCAGGTCAGGATGAAACCGGGCTCCGGGACTGTTCTGAACACAGTGTCGCGGCCAGGCGCCGCCGTATTCGTTAAAATGTCTGGTGACCGGCGGATGCCAGTCCCGGCTGGCTACTACGGTTAACCCCGCCGCTGCAAAAGACGAGGCGATCCGGTTGAGCGGCTCAACGACCTTGTCACCATCCGGCACGGGAAGGGCTCCGCCGGGGCAGAAGTCGTTCTGGACATCAACCAGCAGCAGTGCAGAATCCTTTGTCATAGTCATGGAGCCTTCCTTCCGGCTTTTTCGATTAATTCACCCCTGAGATTGTTGAGGGAACTTGAAATGGAAACCTTGTAACGGTGGGGATTGATCAGCCGCAGACAACCGCTTGGGAGGCGGTTCAACTCCCGACTGCATCGTTCGGCCATGACTTCCAGTGATTCCCTGTCAACTGTGCGACACCCGGCTTCCATCACCACACTCCTGAGTTCAGTCAGACAGGCGTCGCCAGGCAGGATGGTGTTTCGCAGCGGATTGGCCGGGTCATAAACCGTATCTCCCCCTTTGATTTCTTCATCCGCCAGACAAACCACATCCTGAATGAAATTCCCCAGTGAATCTACAAAGCGGAAGAGGTTCTTTCTACCCGGCAGGGTGGACTTGGCTGCATCGCCGGTGACTTTCAGCTTCGGTTCTCCGTTGATCTCGACCAGCTTATAAACGCCGCCCAGCGCCCCGCCTCCTGCACCGGCGCAAGTCGAGAGCCTGGTGCCGATGCCGTAAAAATCAACCTGCCCCCCTTCCCTGCGCACCGATTCGATCACGTATTCATCCAGGTCATTGGAGACAACAATCCCCACATCCGGGAATCCGGCCTGATCCAGCATCCGCCGCGCTTCCTGCGAGAGGTACGCCAAATCCCCCGAGTCGATGCGAATGCCGCGCAGTTCGTGCCCGCGTTGCCGCAATTCAGCTGCCACGGTGATTGCGTTTATTACTCCGCTTTTGAGAGTGTCATAGGTATCAACCAGCAGCACGGTACTGCCGGGAAAGGTGGCGGCATAGGACCGGAAGGCCGACAATTCATCGGGGAAAGCCTGTATCCAGCTATGGGCCTGGGTTCCGCGCAACGGCAGGCCGAACATTTTTCCGGCCAGTACGTTGCTGGTCCCTTTGCAACCGCCCACACAGGCCGCCCGCGAGGCTGACACCCCGCCATCCGGCCCCTGAGCCCGGCGCAGACCAAACTCGAACACTTCGGCACCGCCAGCGGCATGGCAGATACGGGCCGATTTGGTGGCTGCCAGGGTCTGGAAATTGATTATGTTCAGTAGTGCTGTTTCGACAAACTGCGCCTCTGCCAATGTTCCTTCCACAGTCAGCAGGGGTTCGTTGGCAAACACCAGTGTCCCTTCGGATGGGGCTGTCACCTTGCCACGAAACCTGAAATTTCGGAGAAAATCGACAAAAACGGGTTTAAAAAGTCCTGATCCGGACAGAAACTCCAGCTCCTCATCTGAAAAGCGGAATTTTTCAAGAAAATCCAGCGCCGGTTCCAGTCCGGCAAATACCGCATATCCACCTTCGAAGGGATTGGTGCGAAAATAGAGGTCAAACACAGCACGGTTTTCGACCATACCCTCTTCAAGATAGCCGGCCAGCATGGTCAGTTCGTACAGGTCTGTTAAAAGGGGAGAGTAAGACATGTCAACTCCGGCGGATCAGAACGACCCTGATTAGGTTTGCAAAATTCTTCCGTGAGAGTTGGTATACAAGTTTAGCAGGACAACGTGAAGCAGATTATTTTTCCAAAAGGAAATCCAATGTTTTGCTGACCTCATCCAGTTTCTGTTTGAGGTTGCTCAGCTCTTCGGCGGTATAGACGGCTCTACCTTTGGCAATTTCTTCTTTGAGTTTCTCGATCTTGTCCTGTATGGAAACGGCCGAGTTGCCGCATTTTCTGGCCAAAAGCAGACACTCGTCCTTCTCCTGATCCTGTTGTCCGGACGGTCCGGTTGTGGAAGTTTCATCAGCGAAAACCGGCATAACCACCGGCATCAGAGAAATTAACACGGCCGTAAAAAGCGTGGCGATCCTTTTCATTGCCCCTCCTCTATGGGTGCGGCTTCACACCCTTTGAGTAAACCATACCGGTCAGACTGCGCAAAACCAGTTCGGCCGCCGCAAAATCCTCCTCCGCCACCAGAATTTCCTTCAACGGGGTCCCTTCCGCCAATATCTGCAACGAATATCCGATACCTTCTTTTTCAAGAAGAGCTTCAACCCGACTCAATTCCGAGTCATTCACCGAATCATAAAAGCGTGCCATTTGCACCACCCCCAATTCTGACAACATCGTCATTGAAATTTAAAAACCACCGTGCATACTGTCACATAATAGCACAAATCCAAGACCTGTCCCACACGTGGACGATTCTCAAAAACCCGAAACCAGACAACAGCCGCTCATGCGACAAATCCATGTTCAGATTCCCGCAGCATTTTTTTTGGAAACCTGCTCGCGTCTGGCTGTCCGAACCGGATCCACACCCAGTGTTACCCAGCCGGCCGAGCGCCTGAACCTTTTGATTTTTTTGGATTCGATCAGCCTGTCCAGAATTTTTTCCTTCACATAATCAAAACTATCATCGGGGTAATTGATTCGTATCAGCATTTCAAGCCCCCCTTTCTTTTTGAAATTCATTATCGTAATAATACCTTTTTAGTCTTATTTGGTCAATACCGGTCCTTGTTCAGTGAAAAACAGCCAACATGAAGCTTGCTTACCGCCAGTTAAATGGTACGCTCTGCGATATAATTCGTTCGAAATCCGGTCATCATTCTATCAAAAAAGGAGATTAAACCATGAAAAGGATTGCTATTACCATTCTCGCCACATTCGTACTCCCGACAGTCAGCTTCGCCGGTGAAACCATGCGCGAAGGTTACTGGGAGTTGGTCAGCACCATGGAAATGCCCGGTATGCCGATGAAGATGCCTCCCACCAGGACAAAGCATTGCTACAGCAAGGAAGATGTTAAGGACCAGAAAAAGAGTATCACCACGGACAAGAACTGCACCGTTACCGATTTAAAACAGTCCGGCAACAAAATTACCTGGAAGATGAAGTGTACCGGGCAAAATGCCGGTGTTTTCAGTGGAGAGACGATTTACAGGGGGGATGCCTACGATTCGACCATGAAGATGGAAACGGAGGGGCAGACCATGAACATGAAAGTCAAGGCCAAGCGATTGGGGAACTGTCCTTAATTATCTGATTGCAATCGGAGAGAGGGTGACAAACAACGACATCGGCAGCGGCGGTAGGACAGCGCTCTTTCCTACTGCCACCTGGCTCTTCTGTTCGGTCCGGTGTAGGTATTGGGCATCCCTTGCCCCCGAACCGGGTCAACTTTTGGATTAACCCATTCGCCACTTGAACGCTTGAAAGCCTCAACTTTGCCGGTTGTCAGCAATTTATCGAGTTCGCATACGGGGATATATCCCATTCCATCATTTGCATATTTGACCAGTAAAGCCACGCGCAACTCCTTGGGTAACAACCGCATTAATATTGTCTCCGTATACGAAATGCTCACTCCAAAAGCAACATAATTGTTCTTAATAATATATTCGGCCACAACGCCTGACAACCAATATCTCGAGTTATATCTTGGTTTTATTCCTGTGTCATTTAATCCGATTTCCTGATATTTATTCCAGACAGCCATGCTGATCGGGTCAACGGGCTTAAATCCGGTGACATCGCTGATAACAATATAAACCAATAAGGTAGACCCGTATGCGACATTGTCAAGAATCACCCCCCGGGCAATTACTGCTGGCCATCAGGCAATTCAATGCCGGCCAATGGTATGACTGCCACGAAACATTGGAAGAACTCTGGATCGGCGAGGATGGAGAGGTGCGCAACCTCTTCCAGGGGACCCTGCAGATTGCGGTGGCCCTGCACCATTGGCGCAACGGAAACTACGGCGGCGCCGTCAGCCTCCTGGGTGGCGGGGTAAAACTACTGAGTAGCGTATCGGATGCGTGTCTCTGGGTGGATGTGGCACGGCTCATATCGGATGCAAATCAGATGCGTGAAGCTCTGGAAGAGCTCGGCAAGGAGAGGATGTACGAACTGGACAGTTCACTCATCCCGCGACTCCAGACGGTTTCAATCAAAAATGAAGTTCCATTGTAAGTGTGGCGAGTTAAAATGATACGATTATCAACCGAAGGAGTCCGCCCTTGATGCCGCACTACGTTGAACCGCTTTTCAGACCTCCCAGCGAGGCCGGAAGTCTCATCTTCCAGATTACGGTGGGCTGTTCTCAAAATACGTGTACCTTCTGCGGAATGTACAAGGGGAAACGCTTCCACTCAAGGCCGGTGTCTGAAATCATCAGGGAGATCGCCGGAATCCCGGCAGCCTACCGGCCACGAATAAACCGTGTTTTCCTGGCCGATGGAGATGCCCTGGTTTACCCCTTTGAGGGGCTGGTGGAGATACTGGACGCGCTATCTGCCACATTCACGAATCTGGCCCGAATCGGCTCCTACGCCTCCCCCGCCAGCCTGGCGACCAAAAGCCTGGAACAACTGGCGCTGCTGCGTGAAAAACGGCTGCGCATCCTCTACTTTGGCCTGGAATCGGGAGACGACGAGACTCTGTCTCAGATCAGGAAAGGTTTCACATCCGATGAGATGGCAAATCACGCACTGAAGGCCAGGGAAGCAGGGATGAAACTGTCGGTGACCGCCATTCTCGGTCTGGCCGGCCGCAAACGGAGTCTGACACACGCCCGCAGTACCGCCGAATGGGTCAATCGGGTCAATCCGGAATACTTTTCACTTCTGACCCTGTTCCACCGCCACAACGATGAGTTTGTCAGTTCCCTCGATCAATGCACGCGTCGCGAACTGATGCTTGAAGCGCGCGAAATGCTGACGCAGATGAATCCGCGCTTTACGATCCTGCGCTCCAACCATGTCTCCAATTTCCTGAACCTCGCCGGCAGCTACCCCAAGGATCGGGAGCGACTGATCAAGGATGTGGATGCGGCCATGGAAAAAGCCGCCCTGCGTCCCGGTTTTCTGGACAAGGTGCCGGAGTACGCGGAAGAGTATTATTGACCGACGGGACGCGTCCCCATCTGCCGGCTTCACAACCGGCTTGACAATGGCCACACCTCGATGATAGTTATTATTTAGTAACTATAGCGAGGCAATTCATGAACGAACTCACCGAACGCCAAAAATCGGTCTACAACTTCATCACAACCTACCAGAAGCAGCACGGTTATTCTCCCAGCATGCAGGATATTGCCGGCCATCTTCAGGTTTCCGGCAATCTGGGAGTCATCCGCCACCTGACCGCCCTGGAAAAGAAGGGCTACCTCACCCGCACCCCCGGCAACTCCCGCAGTATCAAACTGACCCCTTCATTTTCATCTTATCCGGAATCCTTGGAACGCATGATCCACGGCGAAGAGCAGTTTTCTGTCTTCCTGCCGGTGGTCGGCAGCGTGCGGGCCGGAATTCCGCAGCCGCCGGAAGAGGATATCCAGGAATACCGTTCCATCGACCGCGATGTGGCCCGTTCCGGCGGCACTTTTTTCCTGAAAGTCAAAGGCGATTCCATGATCGAAGCCTCTATCCGCGAAGGGGATCTGGCCCTGATCCGCCCCCAGGAAGCAGCGCAGCACCGGGATATAGTCGTCGCCCTGGTGGATGGCGAAGCGACCTTGAAGCGTTTCTACCGCGAAGCCGATCATATCCGCCTGCAACCGGAAAACGCCGCCTATCAGCCGATCATTATCCGCGAAGGTGAGAAGGACGTGACCATCATCGGAAAAGTGGTCAGCATCTACCGTTCTCTGGACTGAAGCCATGCCGCCCCTCAGCAACGAAATACGCGTGGCCGTTGTATTTGGTCCCGGCACAAAAATCAGACCGGTCTGGTTCGATGTGAACCGCAAGCAGCATACCATCTGCCGCATTACCAACTCCTGGCAGGATAAAAAGGGCGAAACTGTCTTCATGCACTTCCACGTCACCGACGACGGGGCGCTGTACGAGCTGGTCTACAACATGACCAATGCCACCTGGAAGCTGAAGCAGATCGAGGCACTCTGATGGAACGCATTATCATGCATATTGATATGAATGCCTTTTTCGCCTCGGTCGAACAGCAATCCAACCCTGCCCTGCGTGGAAAACCGATCGCCGTTACCGGCAGCGATTCACGCACCGTCATCCTGACCGCCTCCTATGAAGCCCGGGCTTTCGGAGTCAAGACCGGCCTGACAACCTGGGAAGCCAGGCAAAAATGCCCGGATCTGATCCTGGTGCCGACCAATAACCGCCTCTACACCCATGTTTCGTCACAGATCATGAAAATCCTGCACGACTACACCCCCCTGGTGGAAGTTTTCTCGATTGACGAAGCCTTCATGGACATCACCGGATCGGTCAGCATGTTCGGGAGCCTGGAGCGCATCTGTTACCTGATCAAGTCCAGAATCAGCGCCCGCTTCGGCATCACCTGCTCCATCGGCATCGCCCCCAACAAACTGCTGGCGAAACTGGCCAGCGAAATGAAAAAGCCGGATGGCCTGACCATAATCCGCAATGAGGATGTATCCCGCACGCTTGAGCATATGCCGATCGTTGAGTTGTGCGGCATCGGCCGGAAAATGGCTGCCAAGCTGGCGCTGTACAGTATCAGAACCTGCGGGGAACTGGGACGTTACCCGGCCGAGCGATTAAAAATGCGCTTCGGAATCGTTGGCGAAAAGCTGCACCAGATGGGCCTGGGGATCGACGACAGTCCGGTTATTCCGGCTGAAGAGGCCGAGGAGGTCAAGAGCGTCGGCCACAGCATGACCCTGAAAAGAGATATCCGGGAGCGGGCCGACATACTAAGGTATCTGCTACAGCTTTCCGAAATGGTCGGAAGACGGGCCAGACGCTACGGTGTCTGGGGTAAGACCGTTCACCTAACGGTGCGCTATGCCGATTTCACCACCTTTGGCAAACAGGGAAGCCAGCCCCACCACATCAATTTGAGCGAAGAGATTTACCTGGCAGCGGTGAAGATTCTGGACAGCCTGGAACTGCAACACCCCGTACGTTTGCTCGGCATCCGGCTGACAAACCTGCAGCACCAGACCAGCCAACTGCCGCTGTTCCCGGAGGAACAGACCAGATTGAAACTGACCGAGGCGATGGACAAGGTCAACAACCGCCACGGTGACTTTACCGTCATGTTCGCCAGCCTGCTGGATCAACAGGAAAAAGGTAGCCACGTCATTTCCCCGGCCTGGCGGCCGGAGGGGATCAGAAACGTAGCGGTAGCCTGATCAACAGCAATCGCAGCATCATCCCCCCCCCACACCAGTCAATCTCCACCGCACTGTATTGATCCGACACAACATTCTCCCACAACTGTATAAGCATTTTGTACATGACAACTTTCACTCGCCAAGCTGTAAATATGTAATATATTCAAGTACTAACAACATCGCACGGCATAACTGTCAGCCTCCGGACTGTATATGATTCCCATACTTTACTGACAGCACAACCGCCTGAAAAGCAATATCCCGGAGCGGGCACATCACACAAAACCCTGTATTATCGGTATGTTAACAGTTCAATAAATTTGGAAAGGCTTCTTGGCACACTCGATGCTCTATCAGTTTACAGCAGACAAAAAAACAATCGAAACATGAAAGGAGATCGTCATGAGAACTATATCAGCAATGCTAACCGCAATGGTAATAACAGCCACCCAGGCAATGGCGGCAGCCGGAACACCGGAAAGCGAAGGCATTGGACTTCTGGCCGCATGTTTCATCGGATTCGGAGTGATGATCGTTCTGTTCCAGTTTATCCCGGGTGTAATGCTAATGGTGGGAATGCTGAAAGGAATCTTCTCGCTAGGGCGGAAAGATGCTCATGAAACTACGAGTGCAGAATAGCTTTGGAGCGATGTTGTCAGCAGAAGGCGAAAGGTATGCGGGAGGTGTTCATCATGCAAGAAAATCTGCTTATCCTTGATGAAGACAAGGAATGCCGCAAACAGATGGCCCAGATGTTCACCAGGGCTGGCTACCACGTAAAAACCACCAACTCGGTGACAAGCGCCATGTGCGATGTTCTCAAAAAAACTGTTCAGGTAGTGCTGTTGGGTGGAACATTCGATGACCTGTCGGCGGTCGATCTGGTGCCGGTACTGAAACTCTGCAATAACAAGTTACGCATCATACTGGTTGCAGCCGAGTCATCACTGCCGCTGATCAGAAAATTGAGAAAGGAAGGGATTTTTTACCACGCGTTAAAGCCGCACAACTCAGAAGACCGGGCAGAGATCAGACAAGCCGTGGCATGTGCCTTCAGAGACATGGATCAGATGCAGGTTGCATATAAATGATGCGATAGATATCCCGATCGGGATTTGGAAGAATGAAGTGGCGACCGGTCACCCTAATAAGGGATGTGCCGGTTGTTTTTTGTCTGACACAGAGGGAATAAAGCAAGGCTCTGGCTGAACAGACTTATTCTATTGACGACCCACCACAAAACAGATATAGCAGAAAAAATTAATCTAAACCCAAATTAGACTCGGTCGGCAGTGTCCCACCCCATCTCAATGAAAATCCGGATAAAAATGAAACCAGCTACCTTCCGTTTCCTTCCTTTCGCACTCTTCATGGCCTTCATCGGCCTCGACGAACTTATTCGCACGCTTATGACGCACGGTTTCATTCGACTGGAAGCTGTTAACCTATACTACCTGTATCCGGTCAAGGCCGTAACGGTAGGCTATCTTATTTTTAGATACAGGAAAGAGTACCAAGAACTGGACTTTAAAGAACTGTTAAGAATTCCGACAACCCTGGCCGTAACCTGCGTGGGACTGCTGGTATTCATCCTCTGGATCAATATGGAGTGGACAATAGGTTCATCAGCAACACCTCAGGGTTTTAATCCGATGCTGCTGCCGGAAGGGACTATCCGGAACACAATGATTCTCTTCCGGATAGCAGGCGCAGTGCTTGTAGTGCCTATCATGGAAGAGCTGTTTTGGCGTTCATTTCTGATACGTTACATCATCGACAACAATTTCGAGAGAATCCAGATCGGCACATTCACCTGGGGATCTTTTCTGCTGACAGTCGCACTGTTCGGAGCTGAACACAACTTCATCTGCGCCGGCATGATGGCCGGTGTCGCCTATAACTTGATCCTCTACAAAACCCGTAGCCTGGCCCAGTGTGTACTTGCCCATGCAGTGACTAATCTGGTTCTGGCGGTTTATGTTGCTTGTACGGGGCAGTGGCAGTTTTGGTAAC